>OKGA01000003.1_pt1 | contig 249092 bp, 214 predicted proteins | sample 1611451 | NCBI WGS metagenome assembly OKGA01 (sample SAMN04436745, study PRJEB24849) | human gut metagenome | biome: human gut; feature: NICU; material: stool | host: Homo sapiens | place: USA: Saint Louis, MO | collected 2010-12-22
ATCCGAAGAAAGCCGCTGTCGCGGCAGCTATTGCTCGCGCTAAGGCGAAAAAAGCGGCTCAAGCTGATAGCACCACAGCTGTTGCTGAAAGAACGCCAACGGAAACAGCATCAACAACCGATGAGACTGATCCGAAGAAAGCCGCTGTCGCGGCAGCTATTGCTCGCGCTAAGGCGAAAAAAGCTGCTCAAGCTGATAGCACCACAGCTGTTGCTGAAAGAACGCCAATGGAAACTGCATCGACAACCGATGAGGCTGATCCGAAGAAAGCCGCTATCGCGGCTGCCATTGCCCGTGCTAAGGCAAAAAAAGCTGCTCAACTCAATAGTACTGCCACCGTTGCTGCTGAAAATACAGCAACAGAAACGGCATCAATAGCGGCCGAAACCGATCCGAAGAAAGCCGCTGTCGCGGCCGCCATTGCTCGCACCAAGGCGAAAAAAGCGGCTATGGATGCCGCCAAGCAACAATAAAATAAAGAAATTGAGATAGATCCATGTTTAAAAATATGACCAGCTCACCCCATGTGCATTCCGGCAAACTCACAGCCCGAATTATGCTTTGGGTGATCCTTGCTATGTTACCGGCACTGGCCGCCCAGTTATATTACTTTGGTTTTGGTGTGTTGATTCAAATCCTATTGGCAGTGAGTTGTGCTCTTCTATTGGAATTTGGAGTAACCAAACTACGTAAAAAACCAACGCTTTTTTATATCGGGGATTTTAGTGTGGTATTAACCGCGCTTATTCTTGCGATGGCTATTCCACCCTATGCGCCCTATTGGGTGATTCTAATCGGTACCGCTTGCGCTGTGCTATTGGGGAAACATGTATATGGTGGATTAGGACAAAATCCTTTTAACCCGGCTATGGTCGGTTATGTGGTGTTATTAATTTCTTTCCCATTGCAGATGACAACCTGGATTCCGCCAATTGCGTTATTACAGGAACCACCGACATTCCCGGATGCACTTTCCCTTATTTTTAATAATGTGACGACCGATGGCTTTACCCTGTCACAATTGCTACATTCAATCGATGGAATAACCCAAGCAACACCGTTAGATAGCGCCAAAATCTTCTATTCCCTGCATCAGGGTGGCCCAGAGGTTTTCCATCAATTTGTACAACTGCCGATTTTACAAAATGGTAGTGATTTGGCTACCGGCTGGTGGCAAATCAATCTTGCCTTCTTACTAGGTGGTCTATTTTTAATCTGGAAGAAAGCCATTCATTGGCAAATTCCCGTAGCAATGCTAGTAAGTTTCATGTGCTTGGCAATCATTACCGCCTTTTTGGGGAAACATCATCTAAGCGTAATTAGTCAATTATTAAGCGGAGCGATGATGTTTGGCGCATTTTTTATTGCTACAGACCCTGTCACAGCATCTATTACGCCTCGTGGAAAACTAGTATTTGGTGGATTAATCGGGTTATTAGTCTATTTAATCCGTTACTTCGGTAACTATCCCGACGGTGTAGCCTTTGCCGTGTTATTGGCAAACATTTGTGTGCCATTGATTGATCACTACACCCGCCCACGGGTGGCCGGTTATGCTGTGAAGGGGAAAAAATCATGAGTGTGATGACTAAAATTTCTTCCCGTTACGGTTTATTACTCGGCTTTTGCGCCTTAATTTGCACAATAATTTCCGCCGGCGTGTATTCGTTGACCAAAAAACAAATCGAGGAAGCCATGCTGGCTCAACAGAAGGACCTATTGTTGCAAGTTGTTCCACAAAATTATTTCGATAATGATTTTGTGCAAAGCGACCTAGTACCGCAAACCGAGCAATTGCAAGGAATTCAGAAAATCTATTTTGCCCGCAAAGCAGGCCAACTCACCGCTTATGCCTATGAAACCACGGCACCGGACGGTTATTCTGGCAATATTAGAATGTTGGTTGGTCTGACTCCAGCCGGAGAAGTATTGGGCGTGCGGGTTATCGAGCACCATGAAACACCGGGATTGGGCGATAAAATCGAATTACGCATTTCCAATTGGATTTTATCCTTCTCCAACAAATGGCTAAAACCGGATAACCTCAATGATTGGGCGGTAAAAAAAGACGGCGGTAAATTTGATCAATTTTCTGGAGCCACCATTACACCACGTGCGGTGGTGAATCAGGTACGTCGCTCCGCCCAAATAATGTTGGATAATTCAACGTTATTACAACAAATGGCTGCACAAGAGAAATAATATGAGCGAACCTTCAATCACTCAGAGTGAACAAAATCCACAAAGCGACAGCATCCATAGCCCACAAAAAACGCCATCAATTTGGCGCGACATCTTTTTACAAGGGGTTTGGCAAAATAATAGTACCTTGGTCCAATTGCTCGGTCTATGCCCACTTTTGGCCGTTTCTTCCACCGCAACCAATGCATTGGGATTAGGCTTGGCCACTATGCTGGTGCTGACCTGTACCAATACCATGGTATCGCTATTTCGGAAGCAAATTCCTAACGATATTCGAATTCCAATTTATGTGATGATCATTGCGACAACCGTAACCGTAGTGCAATTATTAATGAACGCCTATACCTATACGCTGTATCAATCCCTCGGGATCTTTATTCCGTTGATTGTCACCAACTGTATCGTTATCGGTCGAGCGGAAGCCTTTGCCTCAAAAAACAGCATCTTACATTCCGCTTGGGATGGTTTTTCCATGGGGCTCGGCATGGCATTAAGCCTTACCTTTTTAGGAGCCTTACGGGAAATTCTGGGACAAGGTACGCTCTTTGAAGGTATTGAAAATCTTTTTGGGCAACAGGCCAAATTCCTTACTCTGCACATTTATCATAGCGATAGCAGCTTTTTACTGTTTATCTTACCGCCAGGTGCCTTTATCGGACTGGGCCTGATGTTGGCAATAAAAAATAGAATCGAGCAAAAATAATGAATCAGGCCAAAAGAATTGAGATTTTACGCCGTCTGCGCGATCAAAATCCCCACCCCACAACGGAATTACAGTATAATTCGCCCTTCGAATTATTGATTGCCGTGATTTTATCCGCGCAAGCAACGGATAAAGGCGTCAACAAAGCTACCGCTAAATTATTCCCGGTAGCCAACACGCCTGAAGCCATTTGGGCGCTCGGGGTTGATGGTTTAAAGGAATATATCAAAACCATCGGACTATTTAATGCGAAAGCAGAAAATATCATCAAAACCTGTCGAGATTTAATCGACAAACACCAAAGCCAAGTACCGGAAGATCGCGCCGCCTTAGAAGCGCTCGCCGGTGTAGGTCGTAAAACCGCTAATGTGGTATTGAATACGGCCTTTGGCCACCCGACCATTGCCGTGGACACCCATATTTTCCGCGTGTGCAACCGAACCCAATTCGCTCCTGGCAAGGATGTCGTCAAAGTGGAAGAAAAACTCAATAAAGTGGTGCCTGCCGAATTTAAGGTGGATGTACATCATTGGCTCATTTTACATGGCCGCTATACCTGTATTGCGCGCAAACCCCATTGCGGTTCGTGCATTATTGAAGATTTATGCGAATACAAAGATAAAACCGAATATTGATTCGCCAAGCTAACGGATAACAAAATGACAACAACCAAACAACAACGACAAACTTGGTCAAGCCGACTGACTTATGTACTTACTGTCGCCGGCGCAACCGTCGGTTTCGGCGCTACCTGGCGCTTTCCTTATTTAGTGGGACAAAATGGCGGTGGTGCTTATGTATTACTGTTTTGTTTAGCGATGCTGCTGATCGGGATTCCAATGATTTTAGTGGAAAACGTGATCGGCCGCCGTTTACGGGTCAATTCTATTGATGCCTTTGGCGATAAAATCCAGGATAAGGGAAAAGATATTTCCCAATACTGGAAAATTCTTGGTTATATGGGAATTCTTGGTGCCTTTGGCATTATGGCCTATTACATGGTGCTCGGTGGTTGGGTGATTTCTTATATCATCAATTTAATCAGCGGTGGCTTGGATATTTCCGAACCAATTACCAAAGATGTAGCCAAAAATTTCTATGAATTACACATTGAAAACAGTCCTTGGGAAATTGTTGGTTATACCTTCCTTTTCGTGGCCATTAACTACATTATTTTGGCCAAAGGTATCATCGGCGGGATTGAACGCTCGGTGAAATATTTAATGCCATTGCTATTTATTTTCCTTATCGGCATGGTGATTCGTAACCTTACATTGCCGGGAGCAATGGAAGGCGTGAGCTTTTATCTCAAACCGGATTTCTCCAAAATTACCCCACAACTATTTATTTTCGTGTTAGGTCAGGTATTCTTCGCCCTAAGCCTTGGCTTTGGCGTATTAATCACCCTATCTAGCTATCTGAATAAGGAAGAAAACCTCATCCACACTGCGGTTATCACCGGTTTTACCAACACCATCATCGCTGTGCTATGTGGCTTTATGATCTTCCCTTCTTTATTTACCTTTGATATTAAACCGGATGCCGGACCAACCTTAGTATTCCAAAGTCTGCCAATCGTATTCTCACATCTTTGGGCAGGCAAATTCTTTGCCATTGTATTCTTCGGTCTCTTACTGATTGCGGCACTGACTACTTCACTCACCATTTATGAAGTGATTATCACCGTATTGCAGGAAAAATTAAGAATGCGCCGTGGTAAAGCGATTTTCTTTACCCTGCTGGGGATCTTCCTATTCGGAAACATACCATCAATTTTAGGCGATAATTTATGGAAAGATGTCACTTTCTTCGGTAAAAGTATTTTCGACAGCTTCGATTTCCTTAGCGGTAATATTCTGTTTATGCTTACCGCGTTGGGTTGTGCGTTATTCGTTGGTTTCGTGTTGAAGGATGAAGCGAAAAAAGAACTCAGCCCGACCCCGAATTCACTCTTTACCAAAGTTTGGTTTAACTACGTGAAATTCGTAGTACCGATTATCATTTTGGTGATTTTTATCAGTAATCTGATCTAAACAAAAAAACCGAGGTTCTCCTCGGTTTTCTTTTACCTCTCCCAAACGCCCCTTCCAAAACCAAAGTTTTCCTAAAAATAACGCGTAAGTTATTGATTTTATTAAAATTGATTTAAAACAGGGCATAAAGGACATTTTTCTGCATTAAAAAAGGCGAACACTAAAGTGCTCGCCTTATTAATTAACGCCGTAGGCCTATTCTTCACCCAATAATTTCAACTCACGTTGTCTGACTTGGGATTTTAAGATTTCAGCAAACTCTTCTACGCTGAAGGAGCCTAAATCTGCGCCTTTTCGGGTACGTACCGCTACTTTGCCTTCAGCGATTTCTTTATCACCGCAAACAAGCATATAAGGTACACGACGTAGGGTGTGTTCACGAATCTTAAAGCCGACTTTCTCATTACGTAAATCTGCTTTAACGCGTAAACCTGCATCGGAAAGTTGTTTCACAACTTTTTTCACGTAATCTGCTTGGCTATCGGTAATGTTCATCACAACCGCTTGTACTGGAGCTAACCATGCCGGGAAGAAACCCGCATACTCTTCAGTAATGATACCGATGAAACGTTCAATCGAACCAAGAATAGCACGGTGAATCATAACCGGTGTACGACGGTCATTGTCTTCTGCGACATAAGATGCGTTTAAACGACCAGGTAATGCAAAGTCTAATTGGATGGTACCGCATTGCCATTCACGATCTAAACAGTCACGTAATGCAAACTCAATTTTCGGACCGTAGAATGCACCTTCACCTTCTTGAATTTCATATTCAAGACCGTTATGCGCTAATGCTGCCGCAAGACCTGCTTCTGCACGATCCCACATATCATCTGCACCGATACGTTTTTCAGGACGGGTGGATAATTTCACTTGGATGTTTTGGAAACCGAAAGTGCTGTAAATATCGTAAACCATTTTAATACAGCTGGTTACTTCACTTTCAATTTGGTCTTCAGTACAGAAAATGTGGGCATCATCTTGAGTGAAGCCACGTACACGCATTAAACCGTGTAAAGAACCCGATGGCTCATTACGGTGACAAGAACCAAACTCCGCCATGCGAATTGGTAAATCACGGTAAGATTTCAAACCTTGATTGAAGATTTGAACGTGTCCCGGGCAGTTCATTGGTTTAATCGCATATTCACGGTTTTCTGATTGTGTAGTAAACATCAAATCACCGTAGTTTTGCCAGTGACCTGTTTTTTCCCATAACACACGGTCCATCATGAACGGACCTTTTACTTCTTGATAATCGTATTCTTTTAATTTAGTACGTACGAAGGTTTCCAATTCACGGAAGATTGTCCAACCATCGTTATGCCAGAACACCATACCCGGTGCTTCTTCTTGCATATGATATAAATCTAACGCTTTACCGATTTTACGGTGGTCACGTTTTGCCGCTTCTTCTAAGCGGGTTAAGTATTCCGCTAATTGTTTTTTATCTGCCCAAGCCGTACCGTAGATACGTTGTAACATTTTATTTTTGCTATCACCTCGCCAGTATGCACCTGCTACTTTCATTAATTTGAAGTGATGGCAGAAACGCATATTCGGCACATGCGGCCCACGACACATATCAATGTATTCTTCATGATGATATAACGCAGGGGTTGCGGTACGTTCGATGTTTTCATCTAAGATAGCCATTTTGTATGGCTCACCGCGTTTTTCAAAAGTATCTCTTGCTTCTTGCCAGCTTACCGGAGTTTTTATTACGTCATAATTGGTTTTCGCCAATTCAAGCATGCGTTTTTCAATGGCATCAACATCTTCTTGGGTTAAAGAACGGTCTAAATCCACATCGTAATAGAAACCATTTTCAATTGTTGGACCGATCGCCATTTTGACATCTGGGAATAATTGTTTGATAGCGTGACCGAGCAAGTGTGCGCAAGAGTGACGAATAATTTCTAAACCGTCTTCATCTTTTGCCGTAATAATTTCAAGGTTGGCATCTTCATTGATAATATCGCAGGCATCATGACGTACGCCGTTTACACGGCCGGCAATGGTTGCTTTGGCAAGACCGGCTCCGATATCTTGAGCCACTTCTAACACGGAAACAGGACGATCAAATTCGCGTTTAGAACCGTCCGGTAAAGTAATAATAGGCATAATTTTTCCTTCTACAGTGGTCGCCCATACGAAAGGCAACATGCAAATAATGGTTAAAAACAAACCGCACTTTCATTCACTCCCACTATCGAGCAAACCAAGTGCGGCGGCGCATTCTAGCACTTAATCGATATTTTGTTAATCGCTCCGCATTATTTACTGCTAAGAAACAATGATTTTCCCTACAGTCTCTTTATCTGCCAGTAAACCAAGGTAGAATAAGGGCATATTTAACGACTGTTTCAATATAAGGAAAACATAATGAAAAATGTACTCGTTTTAAAATCTAGTATCTTGGCTGATAACTCACAAACCAACAAATTGATTGATTACAGCATTGAAAAGTTATCGGGAAATCATATCGTGGTACGGAATTTAGCCACACAGCCACTCCCCCATTTTGATGCTACTGCAGCAGTTGCCGTGCGTGGCGAACCACAAAGTAATGAAGAAAAAGCGCTGTTAGCCTTATCCGATGAATTAGTAGCTGAATTAAAAGTAGCGGATATCATTGTTATTGGTGCACCGATGTATAACCTGGGTATCCCAACGCAGCTGAAATCCTATTTTGATTTTATCGCTCGCCCGCGTGTCACTTTCCAATACACAGCAAATGGTCCGGAAGGCTTGCTAAAGGATAAAAAAGCGATTGTATTAGCTGCTTCCGGCGGTATGTATGATGAAGACAATAATGTAACAAACTATTTAAAAGCCATTTTAGGTTTTGTTGGCATTACTGATGTTCAATTTGCTTATGCAAAAGGTATTGGATTAGGTCCAGAAGCAATTGAAAAAGCCCAGAGCTCAGCGAAACATAAAATTGATGAGATTCTTGCTACATTTTAATTTCCCCTTTCAATATAAAAAAGGCCGTATCGATTGCTAAAAATCATGCGGCTTTTAGATTTTAAATACCCTCCATTTACGCTCAACATTTACCGTAAAAAATCCATTTTTTTTGAATCCCCCCTTGACTTAATCTAATTGTACTAGTCTAATAGTGCAAAATTTCAAAACAGGATTGATTATGAAAAATGCTCCTTTTATTGCGGTAACTTCTCAACCAGTGCCCTATCATGCCGATACCACTGCAATTTTTAATACGCTTTGCCAACAAAACTCGAATTCACTCCTTCTCGATTCAGCCGAAATCGGTAGTAAAAATAGCTTACAAAGCCTTATTCTGATCAATGCTGCCGTCAAAATTATCTGTCTTGGTAATCAAGTTACCTTTAAAGCCCTAAATGCAAACGGTAAACAAGTCCTTAAGGAAATCCATCCAGTATTAAGTCAGCTTGGTACATCCAATCCCGCCAAGGTTGAGGAGGAATTTTCTGTACAATTTGCGCCACTCGATAATCAATTGGATGAAGACAGTAAATTACAGGCAGCTACTATTTTTGATGGCCTTCGTGTGATCTCCAACCATTATCAACACAGCAGCACGCCGATCTTTTTAGGTGGCTTATTTGCCTATGATTTAGTTACAAATTTTATCCCAATGCAAGGCATCGCATTGCAGGATGATGGTATTAGCTGTCCGGATTATAGTTTCTATCTCGCGGAAAACTTAATCACTATCGATCACCAAAGCCAACAAGCGACCTTGAAAAGTTTCTGCTTTAGTCAAGAAGAACAAGTGGAAGTGGCTAAAACAGCGCTTTCTATCGCACAAAAATTAAAAAATATTGATGGCGTGCTTTCAATTAAAGTAGCAAGCGATGAGATTAGCACCAACTTTGAAGATCCGGAATTTATCGGCATTGTAAAAGCCTTAAAACACCATATTAATATTGGTGATGTATTCCAAATCGTACCATCCCGGCGTTTTTCATTGGCCTGTCCAAACACTCTTGCCAGCTATGCCCAATTAAAACATAACAATCCAAGCCCTTATATGTTCTATATGAATGATGAGGATTTCATTCTATTTGGCGCTTCGCCGGAAAGCGCATTGAAATATGCCCCGGAAAATCGCCAATTAGAAATTTACCCTATTGCCGGTTCTCGCCCGCGTGGTTTTGATGCCCATGGCAACATTGATCCTGAATTGGATGCGCGCTTGGAATTAGAATTACGCCTTGATCATAAAGAACAAGCCGAACATTTGATGTTAGTGGATTTAGCCCGTAACGATATTGCTCGTGTGTGCCAAAGCGGTACGCGCAAAGTAGCCGAATTAATGCAAGTGGATCGCTATTCACACATTATGCATTTAGTCTCTCGTGTGGTAGGTAAACTCCGTCCTGAACTTGATGCCTTACACGCTTATCAGGCCTGTATGAATATGGGAACCTTAACCGGCGCACCTAAAATCAAAGCCATGCAGTTAATTTATCAATTTGAACAACAAAAACGTCACAGCTACGGCGGTGCGGTGGGATATCTCACTTCCGATGGTCATTTTGATACCTGTATCGTCATTCGCTCAGCCTTTGTACAACATGGCATTGCGCATATTCAAGCAGGCTGTGGTGAGGTATTAGATTCCGATCCACAAATGGAAGCCGACGAAACCCGCCATAAGGCAGCAGCGGTGCTTAAAGCGATTAGACAAATCAATACCCAAGCAAAATAAGGACGATAAATTATGGCTAATATTCTCTTTTTAGATAATTTTGATTCATTTACCTACAACCTAGTGGATCAATTCCGCGTGCTTGGGCATAACGTAAAAGTCTATCGCAATGACACCAATTTAGAAGCCTTGGTACAGGAAGCACTCAATACGCCAAATGCCATATTGGCTCTCTCTCCCGGCCCAGGTACACCGGCCGAAGCCGGCATTTTGTTACCATTGATTGAACGCTTAAAGGATAAACTTCCGATTATTGGTATTTGCTTAGGCCATCAAGCACTCATTCAAGCGTTTGGCGGTGAGGTTGTACATGCAGGAGAAGTCTTACATGGTAAAGTATCGCGCATTCAGCACGATAATCAGGCCATGTTTAAAGATCTCGCCAATCCAATGCCGGTAGCACGCTATCACTCCTTGATGGGTAAAAATCTGCCGGATGAGTTTATTGTCAATGCAGACTATAACGGTATCGTGATGGCTATTCGTCATAAAAGCCTACCGATTTGTGCTTTCCAATTTCATCCGGAAAGCATCCTCACGGTGCAAGGTTCACAATTGCTACAACAATCGGTGGAATGGCTACTAAACCGCTAATTTTGAATTCAATCATAGAAAACTAATAAGAACGATGCGATCAATCGCACTCTATACAAGGACAAAAACATGATTACCATTTATGGATTAAAAGAAACCCTTAGCCCACGCCGTCAAGCGATTGCCGAAGCCATTTATGACAGCCTTAATTTAGGCTTGGATATTCCGCGCGGCAAACACACTATTCGTTTTGAATGTTTGGACAAAGAAGATTTTTTCTACCCGGAAGATCGTAGCGAAAACTATATTGCAATTGAAATTAACCTCATGCAGGGACGTTTGGAAGGAACCAAAAAACGTCTGATCAAAATGCTATTTAGCGAATTGGAATACAAAATTGGAATTAAATCCCATGATGTAGAAATCACCATTAAAGAACAGCCGGCTCATTGCTGGGGCTTCCGCGGTATGACCGGTGATGAAGCGCGTGACTTAGCCTACGATCTCAACGTATAAGGGAGTTGATTATGCAAACCACACAACTTTTAGAACAACTTTACAATGGTCAAAGCCTCGACAAAGCGGCTAGCGAAAATCTTTTTAATGCCATTATGCAGGGTGAACTCAACAACGAACAAATTGCCGCGATGTTGATCGCCTTAAAAGTACGTGGTGCAACTATTGACGAGTTAAGTGGTGCCGTATCGGCCTCCTTACACAATGCCAAACCATTCCCTCGTCCCGACTACCCTTTTGCTGATATTGTGGGAACTGGTGGTGATGGTCAAAACACAATTAATATTTCTACCGCCAGTGCAATCGTTGCGGCCTCTATGGGTGTCAAAGTGGCAAAACACGGCAATCGCAGTGTCTCGAGTAAATCTGGGGCGAGTGATGTATTAACCGCACTCGGCGTAAATGTAAACGTTACTCCGGAACAAGCCCGCCAGGCATTGGATGATATTGGTGTGTGCTTTTTATTTGCCCAGCAATATCACAGCGGTTTTAAACATGTAGCTCCGGTGCGTGCTGCGCTAAAAACCCGCACATTATTCAATATCCTCGGGCCATTAATTAATCCGTCCCGTCCGACTTATCATTTACTTGGTGTATATGCCCCAGAATTAGTCAAAACCTATGCAGAAACAGCATTAGCTTTAGGGCATCAACATACGTTTGTGGTACATGGTGCCGGTTTAGATGAGGTGGCTGTACATGGCGAAACCCAAGTGGCTGAAATTAAAAATGGTAAAATTGACTACTTCAGTTTAACGCCGGAGGATTTTGGTTTAAGCATCCAATCCTTAGAAAGCTTGCGTGGTGGTGAACCGGAAGAAAACGCCCAATATTTAACCGCACTTTTACAAGGTAAAGGGAAAGCCGAACATGCCAATGCAGTAGCGGCCAATGTGGCGTTATTGTTAAAATTATTCGGGCATCAGGATCTAAAACAAAACGTTCAACATGTGTTGGCACACCTTGCTTCCGGCAAAGCCTTTGCAACCTTGCAAAAATTAACAACATATTAATCCATGGGCGCAGCGACTGGCGCCCGTCGATGGTTACGCCAAACGCCCTATCGTTTTTCAGAGTTTTTCTAAAAATAGCATATAACCCATTGATTTTATTAATATTGATAAAAAAACTAATTTTCTCTTAAAAGAGCCATTATGATCACTCAAGATTTCAGTAAACCTATCGATTCTGCTACGGTATTGCAAAAGATCGTGTTAGATAAGGCCCAATGGGTTAAAAACCAAGAAGCCGCATTTCCGCTTGCACAATTTAAAGAGCAAATTCAACAATCCGATCGTTCTTTTTATGCCGCGTTGGCTCAGGGGACTCATCAACAACCGGCCTATATTCTGGAATGTAAAAAAGCCTCTCCTTCGAAGGGATTGATTCGTCAGGAATTTAACTTAGAAGATATCGCTAACGTCTATAAGCATTATGCTTCGGCGGTTTCCGTGCTCACCGATGAAAAATATTTCCAAGGCAAATTTGAATATTTACCATTGGTGCGGAATATCGTTTCACAACCAGTGCTGTGTAAAGATTTTATGATCAGCGAATATCAGGTTTACTTAGCGCGTTACTATCAAGCCGACGCCATTTTATTGATGTTGTCCGTAGTCAACGACGATACCTACCGTATCTTGGCCGAGCTCGCCCATTCCCTCGGCATGGGGGTACTCACCGAAACCAGTAATGAAGCTGAATTTGAACGCGCCCTTGCACTTGGCGCAAAGATCATTGGGGTCAATAATCGAAATCTTCATGATCTCAGCGTAGATTTAAATCGTGTGGTGGAGCTTACGCAAAAATATGCGGATCGTATCCCAGCGGATGTACGTATCATTAGCGAATCGGGCATTTATAATCATCGCCAAGTACGGGAATTAAAGAAAACTGCTCATGCCTTTTTAATTGGCAGTAGCTTAATGGGAAGCTGCGATTTAAATAACGCCGTGCGAGAAGTGATTTTTGGAGAAAATAAGGTATGCGGTTTAACTCGCGCACAAGATGTCAAAGACGTCTACGCAAACGGTGCACTTTACGGCGGATTAATTTTCGTCGAACATTCCAAACGCTGTGTGACACTACGTCAAGCGCAGGAGTTAGTCACGGCAGCTGAATTACGATTTGTGGGCGTATTTCAGAATCAAGAGATTGATTTTATTGTGAAAATAGCCAGTCAATTGCAGCTTTATGCAGTGCAATTACACGGTAATGAGACACCGGAATTTATTACCCAATTGCGGGCTAAATTGCCATCACAAATTCAAATCTGGCGGGCGATTTCCATTGATTTAACGCAACAATCCTTTAGCTTGCCGAAAATTAACGGCGTTGATCGTTATGTCCTTGATAGTCAGGCAAATGGCCAACAAGGCGGTACCGGTCAAACCTTTGATTGGGCTATCATTAAGGATTCCGACAAAGCCCATATTATGTTGGCCGGTGGGCTGAATGAACAGAATATTGAGCAGGCATTGGCACTCAATCCCTTAGGGTTGGATCTGAATTCCGGTGTAGAAAGTGCGCCCGGTATAAAATCAGCGGATAAAATCCAACAATTATTTGAAAGAATAATCAGCGCATAAAGAAAATCCCTTAAGCGGTATTCCCTTAAGGGATTTTTTCACACCCACCTCCATACCCACTAATGAGTAACACTCATACCTATTTGTAAGTAGCTATTTTTAACAAATAAAAACTATTCTTATTTATCAGCAAAATCAATCACTTATACCCTTTTAAAATACAGGGAAATAGCCTTGTTATTGATAATGATCAAATAAATTTATTAGCCACAGGCATATCATGCCCAGGTTATTTGTAATGTTATTTTTATCTTGGAGTGATTATGCAACGCAATGATGGTTTATTCGGCAATTTAGCCGAGGTGTCCCGTCGTGACTTTATGAAGTTATGCTCTGCCCTCGCCGCGACAATGGGATTAAGTTCTAAGGCCGGTGCACAAATGAGCGAAGCTCTAACCTCACCGAGTCGCCCACCGGTAGTATGGATCGGTGCACAAGAATGTACCGGTTGTACTGAATCGTTACTTCGTGCCACTCACCCAACGGTCGAGAACTTAGTGCTTGATGTCATTTCTTTGGAATACCACGAAGTACTTTCCGCTGCATTCGGTGAACAAGCAGAGGAAAATAAACACCATGCTTTAGAGAAATACAAAGGCCAATATGTTTTAGTTGTTGATGGTTCCATCCCACTAAAAGATGGCGGTGTATATTGTATGGTGGCCGGTAAGCCTATCGTAGAACATATCCGTGAAGCAGCTAAAAATGCAGCCGCGATCATTGCTATTGGTTCTTGTGCCGCATGGGGGGGTGTACCTGCGAGTGGCGGTAACCCGACCGGCGCGGCAAGTTTAGCTGAAGCGCTTCCACCAAATACTCCAATAATCAACATTCCGGGCTGTCCACCAAACCCACATAACTTCTTGGCAACAGTTGCTTACATTATCACTTATAAAAAATTGCCTGGCATGGACAAACTAAACCGTCCATTATTCGCCTATGACCGTTTAATTCATGAAAACTGCTATCGTCGCCCACACTTTGATGCAGGACGTTTTGCCAAGGAATATGGCGATTATGGCCATCGTCAAGGATGGTGTTTATATCACCTTGGCTGTAAAGGTCCGGAGACCTATGGTAACTGCTCAACCTTAGAATTCTGCGATGTCGGTGGCAATAACTGGCCGGTTGGTATCGGTCATCCTTGCTATGGCTGTAATGAAAAAGGTGTCGGTTTTACCAAAGGCATTTTCCAATTAGCCAGCGTGGAAAACCCAACTCCACGTGTAGAAAAACCAGATGTGATGAATACCGAAGGTGAAGGCGCTTCGCCAACAGCAATTGCCTTACTTGGCGGCGCTGCGGCAATTTTAGCCGGTGTGAGCGTAGTTACTCTGCGGGAATTAAGTGTTCAACATAAAGCCCGTAAACAAGAAAAAGCACAAACCGCACAACACAACACAGGTAAATAACCATGGATAGACGCAAATTTCTCAAAGCGGGTTTGCTCGGTGGTGCGGTTTCAACCTTACCTGTCAGTGCACAGGCATCGGAAACCGTTGAACCGATCCCGGGCGCCTTGGGTATGCTATATGACTCGACTCTGTGCGTAGGCTGTCAAGCCTGTGTCGCGGAATGTCAACAGGTCAACCATACTCCTGTCAATCCCAAAGGCGAACAGATCTGGGCAAATAACGACAAACTCTCTCCGTTCACCCGTAATATCATCCAAGTTTGGTCCGATGGCGATGGCAAAAATAAAGACAAAACGGAAAATGGCTATGCATATGTAAAAAAACAATGTATGCATTGCGTGGATCCAAACTGTGTTGCCGTTTGCCCGGTACAAGCTTTAACCAAAGATCCAAAAACCGGTATCGTTAAATACGATCCGGATATTTGTACTGGCTGCCGTTATTGCATGGTGGGTTGTCCATTTGATGTACCAAAATACGATTACGACAACCCATTCGGTGAAATCAGCAAATGTGAACTTTGTAACCAAAAAGGTGTGGAACGTTTAGATAAAGGTGAAATCCCAGGTTGCTGTCATGTTTGTCCTACCGGTGCCATTATTTTCGGTACCCGTGAGGAATTATTGGCTGAAGCCAAACGACGCTTAAGTCTATTACGCGGCACCGAGTATGATTATCCTCGACAAACAGTTAATAGCACCGATAAATACCGAGCTACTGTACCAGCCTATCAATACCACGTTTATGGTGAGAAAGAAGGTGGTGGTACTCAAGTGCTAGTATTAAGTGCTGTACCAACTGAAAATCTCGGTTTACCTCCATTGGAAGAACAAGCAACCGGCTCCCGTGCTGCGCATTTGCAACACTTCCTTTATCGAGGCTTAGCATTGCCATTAGTCGCCCTTGCAGGTCTTACCGTGATGACATACAAAAATATGCATGGCGATCAAATTGCCGCACGTATTGAAAAACAAAAAGAAGCGATGCGTCAGGCTCGCAAAGAAATAGAAGAAGCGGAGGACGAACACCATGAGTAACCCACGTCCGGTCGGCGGTCGTTTAATTTCCGCGGCTATTATCTTTTTTGCCCCATTGGCTGTGTTCTGTGCCGTGCTTATCTTAAAGCGTTTAGTCTTTGGGATCGGCTCTGTAACCGCATTAAATGGTGGTTATCCTTGGGGTTTATGGATTGCCTTCGACCTTTTGGTCGGTACCGGCTTCGCCTGTGGTGGCTGGGCTTTGGCTTGGACTGTGTATATTTTTAATAAAGGGAAATATCATGGTTTAGTTCGCCCGGCTTTGCTTGCCAGCCTATTCGGCTATTCCTTGGGTGGTCTTTCTATCACTATCGATATGGGGCGTTACTGGCACTTACCATACTTCTATGTACCTGGCCAATTCAACACAAACTCGGTATTGTTTGAAACCGCTTTCTGTATGACCGTTTATATCTGTGTGGTTACCTTAGAATTTGCACCGGTCTGGTTAGGTTTCCTTGGCTTGAAAAAATGGTTTAACAAACTTAATAAAGTGATGTTCTTCATCATTGCATTAGGTGCCCTCTTACCAATGATGCACCAATCCTCAATGGGTTCATTAATGATCGTTGCCGGTCATAAAGTTCATCCGGTATGGCAAAGCTATGAAGTGTTACCAATACTTTCATTGCTTACCGCCTTTATCATGGGTTTCTCCATTGTAATTTTTGAAGGCTCCTTAGTTAAAGCGGGTCTTGCCGGTAAAACCCCTGACGAACGCCATTTATTCAGCCAATTGGCCAAAGTTACTGCCGGCTTAATTAGCTGTTTCCTATTAGTACGTTTTGGCGAATTAATTTATCATGACAAACTTCACTATGTGCTTGGTTTCGATAAATTGCATAATTTTGAAGCTTGGATGTTCTGGATGGAAATTTGGTTAATGGTATTACCATTACTAACCCTTTTCCTCGGGGAAAAACGCTCAGACGCTCGTTGGCTATTTATTTCCGCATTAAGCATGTTGCTTGGCGCAGCCCTTTGGCGGATGAACTACTCGCTGATCATGTATGATCCGGGTAATGGCTATGAATATTTCCCATCGGCACAAGAATTGTTAATTTCAATTGGTTTCGTTTCTATCGAAGTTTGTGCCTATATTTTAATTGTACGTCTATTCCCTGTATTACCGGTGTTTAAAGAAAAACACACAGAGGAATCGGAACAAATTATTGCCGAAAAAGCGGCATTCAGTAAAAAAGTTAGCGGAGCAGAATAATGACTGAAAAACAACGTATCTCAATCGACCCGATCACTCGTATTGAAGGTCATTTACGTATTGATTGTGAAATTGAAAACGGCAAAGTGACCAATGCTTGGTCCTCCGGCACAATGTGGCGTGGTATGGAAAATATCGTAAAAGGTGCCGATCCCCGTGATGCGTGGATGATTATGCAACGGATTTGCGGTGTTTGTACCACGGTTCATGCCATTATTAGCGTACGCGCTGTTGAAGATGCGATCGGTGCTAAAGTGCCAGTTAACGCTCAATATATTCGTAATATGATTTTGGCAGCTCACAATATCCATGACCATATTGTGCACTTCTATCAACTCTCCGCAATGGACTGGGTAGATATCACTGCCGCACTTCAAGCGGATCCGGAAAAAGCTGCGGAAATGTTAAAAGGTGTTTCCACATGGTCATTAAATAGTGCCAATGAATTCCGCAATGTGCAGAAAAAAGTCCAGGCGTTGGTCGACAGCGGACAATTAGGCATTTTTGCCAACGGTTACTTTGGTCACCCGGCAATGAAATTACCGCCAGAAGTCAACTTAATCGCCGTAGCTCACTATCTGCAAGCATTGGAATGTCAACGTGACGCTAACCGCGTAGTCGCATTATTAGGCGGTAAAACACCACATATCCAAAACTTGGCAATTGGTGGTGTAGCAAACCCTATTAACTTAGATTCGCAAGCAGTGCTTAATTTAGAGCGCTTAATGTTTGTAAAATCCTGTATCGACCGTCTAACAGACTTCATCAATCAGGTATATAAAGTCGATGCGGCCGTATTCGGGGCTTACTATCCGGAATGGTTTGAATTGGGTAAAACTTCAGGTAACTACCTCTCCGTACCGGAATATCCAATTGATGCTAATAACTCCGTATTTATGCTCAAAGGCGGTTATGTTGAAAATTATGGTCTTGGTACTTTCCGTGAAATCACCCAACAAAAAGATGACTTCGTTGTAAAAGGCATTAAAGAAAGTGGTAAACACGCTTGGTATGAAGATGATCAACCATTAGAACCTTGGGCCGGTTTAACTCGTCCAAAATACACCGGTTGGCAAGATGATGGTAAATACTCTTGGGTTAAATCACCAACTTTCTACGGTAAAGTGGTCGAAGTGGGTCCATTAGCCTACTTGATGACCGGTATTGCAGCCAACGATAAACCAACAATGACTCACTTCAATGAGATAAAAGCGCTATATCAAACCCTAACCGGCAAAGAGTTAAGTGTTGATGCATTGCATTCCACTATGGGACGAATCATTGGTCGTACAGTACATTGCTGTGCAATTAACGATATCCTTGGTGCGCAATGGCAAATGCTAATCGACAATATTGGTAAAGGCGATGAAGTGGCTTACTTAAAAACTGAAATTCCACAAAGCGGTGAATTCCGTGGTGTAGGCTTCGGTGAGGTGCCACGCGGTATGCTTTCCCACTGGGTTGTCATCAAAGACGGTAAAATCGAAAACTATCAAGCGGTGGTACCATCTACTTGGAACTCTGGCCCGCGTAATGAAAATGACGAAATGGGACCTTATGAGCTTTCCATTATCGGTACACCAATTGCGGATCCAAGCAAACCATTGGAAGTGGTACGTACTATTCACTCCTTTGACCCTTGCATGTCTTGTGCCGTACATGTGGTGAACACGGAAAACGGTGAAGTAACTGAAGTGAAGGTTCTCTAATGAAGCCGCTGATTTTAGGCATAGGCAATATCTTGTTAGGCGATGAAGGCATTGGCGTGCGCATCGCCCAACAACTTGAAGAAAATCCGGCCATAACTGCAGAATTTGATGTAGTTGACGGCGGTACCTGTGGAATGGAATTGCTGGACCTAATGGCCAATCGACAACATATCATTGTGATCGATGCGGTATTAGCCAATAAAGCACCGGGTGAAATCATCACACTTTACGATGAACAGGTACCGACATTTTTCTCCCGTAAAATCTCACCCCATCAATTGGGTTTGTGCGATGTACTTTCTGCCTTAAAATTAACTGACGAGTTTCCAAGCCATTTATGCCTCATCGGTATCCAGCCGGAAACTTTAAAGCCACAAATGACACTAAGTCAAACGGTGCAAAATGCCTTTCCGGCCATTTTCACTGCTCTACGCCAAGCCGCCACAGGCTATGGTTTAAACTTTAATCAATAATGGGGCTTACGCCCCTTTTTAAATTTATGTATCGACACGAAACAACTGCTGCCCCAAATGCACCAGCAACTCAAATTGTTGGTTTTGAAGATAATCCTAGTGAATTATTTTTACAGGAAATGCAAAAAACTGTACCCAATATGCAAGATCTCCCCTTCTATCGTCAGGGTATTGAATGTTTTTGCCCGAAATTTGTACTCTTTGAAGAACAATGGATCGGTACGGTTCTAACCCCTTGGATGATAAGTGTTTTGGTGTTCCCCGGCCCAGGACAAACTTGGGAAGCGCGTGAGTTAGGCGATAAATTAAATGTACAACTACCGTATAAAGCCCTGACTTTTACCGTTAGCGGTCTGGAACAAATTCCACAATATTTAAGCTGCTCCCTGCAATCACCGCTCGATCCCGGGCTTTCTAACCAACAGGCCAAGCAATTGACCCAAGATTGTTTGCGTATGGTACTTTCCATAAACGCTGAGCAGCCGAAACTCAACCAAAACCGCCGCAATCTATTTCAAGCTATGTTAAAATAAGCGCATTTTTCAAATGGAGTGAATATTATGTGTTTAGGCGTTCCGGGCCAAATCGTCGAAATCGGTGATAGTGCCCTGCAATTAGCTACAGTTGATGTCTGTGGCGTACAACGGGAAGTGAATATTTCATTGATCTGTGACCAAGATCCAGCTGAGCTACTACATAAATGGGTATTGGTGCATGTTGGATTTGCCATGAGCATAATTGATGAGGAAGAAGCTAAGGAGACGCAAAATGCACTCTTGGCAATGAGTCAATTAGAGCACGAAGTCGGCGATTTTCTCGGCTTAAATCAACGCTAAAAGAGAGGGGGCGAATGTGACATCAAACGCCCCTTGATTTTAAGAGTTTTTCTAAAAATTGACTATAACCCATTGATTTTATTACAACTCTTTTAAAAACTGAAAAAATGTGACGTTTTCTGTATCCAGCTTGTAACTTTGTCCTTTTATCAAATAAAAAACCGCGCTCTAAGGGCGCGGTTTTCTTTTGAACGATATGATTATTCGTCGATAGTACGTAATAATTCGTTAATACCAACTTTACCTAAGGTTTTGGCATCCACTTTTTTCACGATTACTGCACAGTACAGGCTATATTTACCACATTTAGACGGTAAGCTACCGGAAACCACAACAGAGCCCGCAGGAACACGGCCGTAATGAATTTCACCGGTTTCGCGATCATAGATTTTGGTGGATTGGCCGATAAATACGCCCATGGAGATCACACAACCATCTTCCACAATCACCCCTTCAACCACTTCGGAGCGAGCACCGATAAAGCAGTTATCACCGATGATGGTTGGGTTTGCTTGTAACGGCTCTAATACACCACCGATACCCACGCCACCGGATAAATGCACATTTTTACCGATTTGAGCACAAGATCCAACGGTTGCCCAAGTATCTACCATTGTACCTTCGCCCACATAAGCGCCGATATTGACATAAGAAGGCATCAATACCGTATTTTTCGCGATGTATGCACCTTTACGTACTGTTGCAGAAGGCACTACGCGGAAACCTTCCTGTTGGAAACGTTCTTCGGTGTAATCGGCAAATTTTAAAGCTACTTTGTCATAATATTTGGTTTCAGCACCGTCGATAAGTTGGTTATCGTTGATACGGAAAGAAAGCAATACCGCTTTTTTCAGCCATTGGTGAGTCACCCATTCACCGTCGATTTTCTCAGCAACACGATATTTACCGCAATCTAAGCCTTCGATGACTTCTTCAATTGCTGCACGGGTTTGCGCATCTACGGTTTTCGGGGTAATTTCAGCGCGCTTTTCAAATGCGGCTTCGATGATGTTTTGTAAATTTGACATTTTGCTTCCTATTTTTTAGTTAAAAAAACGGCAGTAGTTTTACCATATTTTGCTTTTTTAGGCAAAAAATAAACCGCATCAGACAATCCCTAATGCGGTTTATTTCAATGATTTTTTTATAAAAAGATCAAGGTTGAAAGTCCCACAACAACGAAAAGGGCAAACATCACCATAACCATTGCATAACCGAAATCACTCATTTGTATTCCCCTTAAAAAAGAATTAGTTAGAATCGCGCAGATTCTAACAAAACTTTTACATTTGGAGCAAATTTTTCTTGCCTATTTTCTTTCCTTTTGTTGCCTAATCCCTATAATGGGCAAAACTTTTTTGGAGACAAATTATGGCAACGATCAAAGATGTGGCCAAGATGGCCGGTGTATCCACAACGACCGTATCCCATGTGATTAACAAAACCCGTTTCGTCGCAGAAGAAACCCAAGAGGCTGTGATGCAGGCTATTAAAGCGCTGAACTATTCGCCGAGTGCGGTTGCGCGCAGTCTGAAAGTGAATACCACAAAATCTATCGGAATGATCGTGACCACCAGCGAATCCCCATATTTTGCCGAAATCATTCATGCGGTTGAAGAACATTGCTATCGTCAGGGCTATTCGTTGTTTTTGTGTAATACCCAAAACTCACCGGAAAAAATCAAAAATCACTTAGAAATGCTAGTGAAAAAACGCGTTGATGGCTTGTTGGTGATGTGTTCCGAATATACTCAATATTCCTTGGATTTGCTTTCCGACTACTCTGCCGTCCCAATGGTGGTGATGGATTGGGGGCCTAATACTCAAAGTGATTTAATTGAAGATAACAGCTTTGCCGGCGGTTATTTGGCCACCCGTCATTTGATTGACAACGGCCATCGCGCCATCGGCATTATTGCCGGAGAATTAGATAAGACCACCGCTCAAACCCGCTATGAAGGCTTTGTCAGCGCCATGCAGGAAGCCGGCTTGAGCATTAATCCAAACTGGGTGATGGAAGGTTTTTTTGAGCCGGAAGACGGCTACGAATGCATGAACAAAATTCTTAAACAAGCCGAATTACCGACTGCGGTGTTCTGCTGTAACGATGTAATGGCGCTCGGTGCGATTTCCGCCATTACCGAAAAAGGCTTGCGTGTACCTGAAGATATTTCAATTATTGGCTACGATAACATTCACTCTTCGCGTTTCTATGCTCCGCCATTAACCACCATCCATCAATCGAAATCCCGTCTCGGTGCGCAAGCGGTGAATTTGTTACTTGAGCGGATCACCAATAAAGAGGGCGAAAAAACACCACATCACATTGTGTTACACCCTGAATTGGTACAACGTAAATCCGTAAAACGGCTAGAAGCATAGCTTTTTAAATCAACTATAATAAAATCAATGACTTAGGATTGATTTTTACAAAAACTCTAAAAAACAATGGGGCGTCTTTTGCCCCATTATCATTTCTGCTTTTTTGCTTAATCGTGCTATTTATCTTTTTTCAATTTAATTTAGATTTTCTCTAAAAATAAAAGAGTCAGTTTAGATAAATTTTAATTTTATTAATTTATTTCAATTTAACTCCTAATAGCATTTGACCCTAGTACACATTTTTGATTATATCTGCCTCGATTTAATTTTATTTTATCCTTTTGAGGAGTTTTTATGATTCAGGAATATGCAACATTACGTAGCAACATCAATATGTTAGGGCGTTTTCTCGGAGAAACCATCAATGATGCGCAGGGCGCCGACATTTTAGAGCTGATTGAAAATATCCGTCAGCTTTCTCGCGATTCCCGTGCCGGCGATGATACTGCCCGTCAGGCCTTGCTAGATACCCTCAGCACCATTTCTAATGACAATATCATTCCGGTGGCGCGAGCATTTAGCCAATTTTTGAACCTCACCAATATTGCCGAGCAATATCAAACCATTTCCCGCAAACACAGCGATAGTCAATCTTCCGCTCGTTCATTACGCGCGCTTTTTCAACGTTTAAAAGCCCAAAATGCGTCTAAGGATGAGGTTTATCAAACCATTGAAAAACTCTTAATTGAGTTGGTATTAACCGCCCACCCAACGGAAACAACCCGTCGTTCATTAATCCATAAACACGTGGAAATCAATAATTGCTTAAGCAAATTGGAACACGATGATTTAACCGAACGCGAACGCAATGTCATCGAATGTTATTTGCTGCGTCTGATTGCAGAAGCTTGGCATACCAACGAAATCCGCACCGTGCGCCCAACACCATTTGATGAAGCCAAATGGGGTTATGCCATGATTGAAAACAGCCTATGGCAAGCGGTACCTGAATTTTTACGCCAACTCAATGAATATTCCCGCGAGTTTTTAGGCTACGACTTACCGGTCGGCTTAAAACCAGTTCGCATTTCCTCTTGGATGGGCGGTGATCGTGACGGTAACCCTTTTGTAACCGCTGAAATCACTCGTAAAGTATTGTATTTAGCCCGTTGGAAAGCGGCTGATTTATTCCTCAACGATATCCGTGCACTGGCCGAAGAACTCTCTATGGCTCGCTGTACCGAAGAATTCCGCAATAAATATGGCGATCATTTAGAACCTTATCGTTTTGTGGTGAAAGCACTACGCAGCAAATTAACCACCACCCTCGCCTATTACGGCGACTTATTGGCAGATCGCATCCCTCGTGCTGCAAGAACAGAAATCATTGAGCAGGATGCACAACTGTGGGAACCGCTCTACGATTGTTATCAATCCTTACTTGCTTGCGGTATGCGGATCATCGCCAATGGTTCGTTATTGGATATTCTCCATCGCGTCAGTTGCTTCGGTGTCACCCTTTCACAAATGGATATCCGTCAAGAAAGCACGCAACACACCAATGCTATCGCAGAAATTACCCGCTACATTGGCTTGGGCGATTACGCACAATGGACGGAAGATGACAAACAGGCGTTCCTAATTCGCGAACTCAGTTCGCGTCGTCCATTGATTCCAACCAACTGGCAGCCATCGGCTACCACCCAAGAAATTTTAGCCACCTGTAAAGTGTTGGCGGAACAACAACCAGGCGTCATTTCCTGCTACATCATTTCCATGGCACGCAGTGCCTCCGATGTATTGGCTGTGCATTTATTGCTCAAAGAAGCGGGCGTGCCATACCATATTCCGGTCATGCCATTATTTGAAACCCTTGATGACTTGGATGCCGCAGAAGATGTGATGCGTCAATTGTTTAATATCGGTTGGTATCGTGGTGTGATTAATAATCGTCAAATGGTAATGATCGGTTATTCTGATTCAGCCAAGGATGCCGGCATGATGGCCGCCTCTTGGGCACAATATCGTGCGCAAGAAGCCTTGGTAAACCTTTGTGAAGATTTAGGCATTGAACTTACCCTCTTCCACGGCCGTGGCGGTACCGTGGGGCGTGGCGGTGCACCAGCCCATGCGGCATTATTATCCCAACCGCCAAGATCCCTGAAAAATGGCTTACGGGTGACCGAGCAAGGTGAAATGATCCGCTTTAAACTCGGTTTACCGGCCGTTGCGGTGGAAACCTTTGACCTTTATGCCAGTGCTATTTTAGAGGCCAATCTATTACCACCGCCGGAGCCAAAAGACAGTTGGCGTGCAGTCATGGATGAACTTTCTGCGGCTTCCTGCAAAATCTATCGTGATGTAGTGCGTGGCGATAAAGATTTCGTTCCTTATTTCCGCAGCGCAACACCGGAACAGGAACTGGCCAAATTGCCATTAGGTTCACGCCCTGCCAAACGTAATCCGAATGGCGGTGTAGAAAGTCTACGGGCAATTCCATGGATTTTTGCCTGGACACAAAATCGTTTGATGTTACCAACCTGGTTAGGGGCCGGCGCCTCTATTCGCCAAGCCATCGAACAAGGACATGGCGCAGTGATCGAAGAAATGTGCAAAGCTTGGCCGTTCTTCTCCACCCGTATCGGCATGTTGGAAATGGTATTCAGTAAAACTGATACCTGGCTTTCCGAGCAATACGATCATGCCTTGGTCGCGCCGGAATTATGGTATTTGGGAGAAAGCCTACGTGCTCAATTACAAGCAGACATCAAAACCGTATTATCGCTTTCTCACACCGATGAATTGATGTCCGATTTGCCTTGGATCGCCGATTCCATTGCCCTGCGTAATATCTATACCGACCCACTAAATTTATTGCAGGTTGAATTATTACGCCGCTTCCGTGCCAATCCGGAAGTCAATCCAGACGTAGAACAAGCCTTAATGATCACCATCACCGGTATCGCAGCCGGTATGCGCAATACGGGCTAGACTCCCAAACAAAAAAGGCGTGCCAAGCACGCCTTTTCATTTTTCCACAATCTCCCAAACGCCCCATCAAAAATCAGAGTTTTTGCCAAAAATAGATGTAACCCATTGATTTTATTATACATGTTTAAAAAACAATGATAGTCCCCTCTTTAACGCAGCCAATCCTCATTCAGTAAGGGAACTTGTCGAAACACTTTACCATGTTCATCAATTACTGCATGCCATTCTTGGGCGGTTTTCAGTGAAATACGTTCCATTAGTGGCATACATTCAGCGCGTAAAGCAGTATAAGTTTGTGCTTGGCTTAAACCTAGACGATTAAAGAGACGTAGGGCATATTGATCGGCGATAAAAACTTTACGTTCGAAAAGATAAAGCAGCATCGCATCTGCAGTTTCTGGCCCCACACCTTTTAGAGAAAGTAGCTGTTTGCGTAGCGTCTCCGTTGGTATTGTTTTAAAGGCAGATAACTCTCCGCCTTGTTCAGCAAACCATCTCATTTGATATTTAATATAAGCACTCTTCTGTTTATAAAATCCTGCTGGGCGAATACGTTGTTGTAATTCTTCATCTGACACAGCGAGTAGTTGTTCCAAGGTTAAAATATCCTCTATCTGCTGCAACGCATTGATGGCATTTTTTGCGGTTGTTTGCTGAATTAAAATCATTGAAACCCAATCGGATAAGCGATTTTTGTCGTTCCACCAATTCTGTTCGCCATAATGACGATATAATTTTTCTAAGGTTTGTTCGATTTTATCAAGCATAAGTATTTCCATTTCATTTTCACTGTTTTTTTAATGCCAAGCGGAACGCATTAATCCCACTTTTTAACACCAGTACACTTAACACCATACTTGCCAATGGATCAACCCATAACCATCCCAGAAAATAGGCACTTAGACCGGAAAGTATCGCAATAATGGAACCGAATAAATCCGTCAGTACATGTAAATAAGCCGCTTTAATATTGAGGTTGTCATGATCGCTTTTCAACATTATCCAGGCAACGAAAAGATTTATCAGCAATCCAAGTAAAGCAACACCAAGCATCGGTAATGCCATCATCTCGATGGGATTGTGCCAGCGTTGAATCGCTTCAACTAAAATCATCAATGCCACAATAATCAATGAGCCGCTATTGAGTAAAGCAATGTATCGTTGTTTTTGAGCGGACAGAAACAGCGCCAACAAGGCTAAACATAGTGACAAGCTATCGTTCGCCATGTGTCCGGCATCGGCCATTAATGCCAAACTGTTAAACCAATAGCCACCAATAAATTCAACAACCATAAAACCGGTAATGATGGCAAAACTAAAGGCTAAGATTTTTTTATCTTGTGGAATATGCTCATGGGATAAATAAGCATGATGTTCATGGGTATGATGGTCTGACATACTGCTCCTAATTGTGTGCTTAATTAACTTGGGATAAAGTATAAAGTCCGTAGTAACTACAAGGTCAAGATTTGATTTAAGAAAGATGAAAATTCACGAACTCAGCAAACAAAGTGGCATTCATTTAGAAAGCATCCGTTATTATGAAAAAATGGGCTTAATGCCAGAGCCTAAACGTCTGGCAAATGGTTATCGAGATTATGATGAAGCCAGTTTGAAACAATTAAAGTTTATTAAAACCTGCCGAGCGTTAGATTTTAGCCTGGCCGAAATTAAGTTCTTTAATGAGCTGAAAACGCAACAATCTCAACATTGCAAAGTGGATAGTATGTTGGCAAAACATTTGGTTTCAGTCGAAGAAAAAATTGCTGAATTAACGGAGATTAGAAATTTCCTACAAGGTTTGATTACCGAAGGTGATCATCAAGCCGCAGATTGTAGAGCAATGGCGCAATTAAAAGCCTATTAAATACTGTCTAAAAAATATAAAAAATCCGCACCTTGATGTGCGGATTTATCATTATTCCGGATCATCCGTAAAGGCATTGTTTCGGAATATCGGTACGAAAGTCGCCAAATACAGTCCAAATGCACTAGCGATCAAAATAGCCGGAATAGTAATAAAAAACATCTCATCCACATACATTAAACAAGCACGCGCAATGGCTGCGGTGAAAAGACAAAGCAGAGCAAGCCGGCAAAGTTTTGGATAATCCAGTTTGGTAAAGCCACTATGCCATAATCCTGCGGTGAGCCAGATCATCATTATGCTACCGAGAATGCCGCCAAGTGTAATCATATGTAATGGATCAGCGGTGGATTCATCGAGTAATTTTGCCATACCTATCCACAGATAGCCGATTGCTGCAAACAGTTGAAGAAAGTAATAGATGCGTACGTAATGTTTACGTAGCAATTCGTGATGATGCAATTCGCGTAATTTAGCCAGCAGGATAAAGCCAACTGCAAAAGCTGTAAAAACGGTAGTTTGCGCAGGTAACCAAAGTTCAGCTGCCGTATGAAGCAATAAAAATATAATCGCGATATTTTTATACACGACATTTGGGATAAACACGGGATCTTTTAAATGACTTTCCTTCAGTGCTTCCGCCCCTAATAACACACTCACCCGAATAGACACAAACATCACTGCCGCCATATTTAAATGCACTTGTGCCCGCAATAATTTCAAGCTATCGCTCATAGCATAAGCAGTCTGACAAACCATAAATGCCGCAAGTAACATCAGCAGAGTAAAATTGTCGGTATTGCGATCCAACCAAAACAGCCAACTGCAAAAAAGTAACAACGCTAACCAATACGCTGCGACTAAAAACGAGGCAGTTTGTGGGGAAAATGGCAATAACATCAATCCCGCAAGTAAGAGTATGGCTAAAATGATGGCAATAGGTTTTAAATCGCCTTGGTAATCCGTCCATTCAAGCATGGATGCGGTAAGAAATCCGCCATATGCGGCCGGTAGCATAAACTCTAAGAAAATTTTGCGGTGTAACACAATCGCATCATCTGGACTGATGAAAAAAATCAATGCACCAACAATCGCTAGAATGGCCGCACCAACAAAAAACGGTCGCATCGGATGACTAAAGAAATTATTCATAGTAATGGATTCCTTGAAATTCACGTGCAACTACGGCTTCTTCAAAGGCTGAATTACGTTCGGATAATGGCGTTGGCAAAGTAATCACATTTTGCACATCCATACCCTTTGGCGAAAGTTGCATAATTTCTCGACTTAAGCGAACAGCTTCAAAACGATCATGTGTCACCAAGATACAAGCCATGCCTTGTTGCTCTATTTTCTCTACCAACATAGCGGCTAAAATATTACGCAAATCACGATCTAAACCGACAAAAGGTTCGTCCAATAAGGCTAAATCACAGCCACATAGCAATAAACGCAAAAATGCCACGCGTTTTGCCATACCGCCCGATAATTCGGTCGGATATTTATTCAAATCACCCGAAGAAAGCCCGATCTTTTCTGCCAGCACAATGATTTCATTTTCATTAGGATTATCCATAAAAATGGCGATATTCTGCATGGCAGTGAGATTTTCTAATAGACGATTTTCTTGAAACAGAAAGCCTGTTTTACGGAATGTATTATTGATTTCGCCTGATTTTGGTGTTTCTAAACCTGAAATTAAACGCAGTACAGTAGTTTTGCCACAACCGCTTGGGCCGAATAAGGTTTTTACTTCGCCTGGTTGTAAATCCATACTGAAATCGCGCACGATAGGATCGCGGAGAATTTCAAAACGCACATTCTTTAAACTCAGCATTATCTTCTCCACGGCATAAACAAGATTTCCAATGGCTTGGTAATCAAATATTCAAAGAGGGAAACAAACACAATCACCAACAGCACATAAGCCATGACTGTTGAAGTATCTAACATGGCTCTAGCATCGGCAATTTTCGCACCCACCCCCTCATTGGCTCCCAAAAGCTCTGCCATAATTACCACTTTTACGCCCATCGCAACCGCGACGCCAATACTGGAAATCACATAGCCTGTGAGATGGGGAACATACAAATAGCGGATTTTCTTCCACAATCCGAGTTTGTACGCATCAAACAATTCTTCATGTTGTTTGTTTACACTTGCCATGCCCATAGCAGCACTGGCAAAGGTCAGCGGGGCAACTAAAACGATAATGGTAAATAGCACACTTGGATTACCAAAACCAAACCAAAATAATGCCATCACGACCCAAATGATCGGTGGCATTGCCAATAGGATCGTAATTACCGGTTTAAGCAATGCCATAGCGGTTTTAAAACTGCCTGCAATCAGTCCTGCGGCTAAGCCTGCGACTAATGCAATGGTAATGCCAACCACAGAACGCCATAATGAAATACCGATTTCGTTTTGTTGGAAATGCTCGAGCAGATCAAGGGCTTTTTGAAAAACATCCGCGGGAGCCGGCAACATAAACTCACCAAATACCACGCTGCCCCATGCCCACAATGCGACAACCATCATTGCCACACTCAAGCCAGCAAAACCGCTCCAGAGGTAGTCGATAATATAAAACAACACTGGTTGCGGTTTACGGATTTTGTCTGTTTTAATCATGTAATGCGATTCAGTTTTAAATTAAGCTAAGAAGAATTTTTCATCCGGCAATTTACCGCCTAGAAGTTTTGGATTGAATTCCATCAAGGTTTCATAAAATTGCATGATTTCATCTTTCAACTCACCAGCTTTGGTCACCGTTAAACGAGCCCCCTCTAAGCCCATTTCAATAGCAGATTCCGGCGCAGGCAGATAATTGGCGCCAATTTCAGCCGCGCTTTTGCGATTAGCCATAATCCAACTTAACGCATCGCTTAAATCTTGGTGGAATAGATCAAATTGCGCCTTGTGTGCATGGAAATATTCTTCATTGGCAATAATCCCGGCCATTGGAATAAGTGGTTTGGTGTTAAATGCCTGTCCCCATTCTTTTACTAAATCGAAGCCCTGTACAATATCAACACCAAACATCTTGCCCTTAAGCACTACAGCACTAGCCATCGGCTCCGGCAAAACTGCCCCATGGAAATCCTTAAGTAAGAATAACCCAAGCGCTTCCGTCGGTGTCGCTGCATAAGTAATTTCCAATTTATTGATATCAATATTAAGTTTTTTCAGCAACGCTTGTAACACAATATCCGGCATATCATTTTTAAATGGCACAAGGATTCTTTTACCGATTAATTCTTGCGGCGAACCAATAGCGCCACCTTTGCACATTAGCTGCGTAATTCCATTGGTCAGAATATTCACCATGCCGACTTTCTGCCCTTGATTACGCAAATTCACGCCTACATTACTAGGGCTCATCATGACTTTAAATTGCCCACTTGCCACACCTGCACGCAGCTGATCAGGCGAACGCCAAATCTCTAATGCTACATCTGCTTCTTTTGCTAATTTACCTTGTGCAGCCGCCACTGCAATCGTCACACTTGGCATCGCCGGCGCACCATAAATGGTAAATTGCTCTTTCGCTGTAGCCAATAATGCCGGAGAGATCCCTGCCGCAGTAAGTGCTACTGTCATTCTTAAAAAATCACGTCTATTAAGTGCCATCTTTATCTCCTTAAAATGGAGCGATTAAAATCGCCATCTATTGATAATAGTTTTTATTATTATGCTAATCCCGACAAATAAAGTAAAGAAATGTAAAAGCACTCCACTGTAGGAAACGCTTTTACAGATAAAAATTTTTCGATTTGGTTAACCTAAAAGTAAATTGAGAGGTATTGAAAATAAGGCAAACAATATTTGTAGTGAAAGAATTGCTAAATTTTTTCGTTATTTCGTCAAATCATAACTCCAATCCAACAACTTGAAAATTTCTTCCGTTTCTACGCCATGATCTAACACTATTGTTAGCCAATGGGTTTTGTTCATATGATAGGCAGGTAAGAAATTAGGTGATTGTTGTAAGATGCTTACCATATCGGGTGGACATTTGAGATTGATAAAATCAGTTTCTCCCTCTTCTTGTAGGCCAAGCTTTGTTTTTCTGATTTTGCCAATAAGCGCATACCATTTCCCTTTGGCGTTACCATGGCGCAAGATGGCGTATTCAGGAAATTTTGCCCAAAGGTATTCCGGCTGCGTAGCGTATTGGTTCGCTGCATAAGCAAAGATTTGTTTTGCTTGGTGCATGGTTAGCTCCTTGAATGAGGATTTCGGTTATTATCATTCTTAGAATAATAAAAACAAAGGCAGCTTGAAAATTAAATTTCAAACTACCTTTTACATTTCTAAAAACAGTCAAATTTTTAAATCCAATCGCTTGTTCTATCTCAATTATTTACACTCAAAGCTTTCAGGCTTATTCTCATCGCCGCCGATATAGGTTGCGACCTTCGGATAGGCGCAAATTGGCATTTGTTTGTTCGGATAAGTTTTACCTTTTGCCAATAAGCTTTCCGGTGCTTTTTGATTGTCATGCCATTGTTCTAGAGCTGTGAGAGGGTCAACATCATCCAAGCCGTTGCCGCCGCCACAGTGGTTTAAGCCAGGGATTGCGAAGAAGCGAGAAAACTCTTTTGCACCTTTGGTATCTTGCTGCATTTGTTTAAACCAATCGCGTTGATCCATTGCGGAGAACACGGGATCAGACACACCTGTTACGACAATTAATTTGCCGCCGTTGGCTTTGAAGCTGCTTAAATCGGTGGAAATCGCATCGTTAATTGCACCAGTTTGATAGACGCGAGGGGTATCTTTATCGAAATCGAATTTCATCAAATCAAAATCCGGTTGCATTGGCGTCATAAAGTAATAGGTCATTGAACCTTTAGAAAGCACAATATTACGAGCATTAGGTTCAGCAGTTTGTGAATCACCTAACTTCCAACTACGCCAGCCCTCTTGGTTGATACCGCTATCGTAGAACCAACCGTTATAAATTGCTTCGCCATGGCTGTTTTTCGGGCCACCAAACATCGCTTTTAACGTATCAATTTTTTCTTTTGGTAAATCTAAGGTGCTTGGGTCAAAATCACATTTTTCCCAGGCGTGAATCAAGCCGTCTTTCAAACCGTCTTTAGCATCGCATTTTGCCAATACACCTTGATTGACTTTATCCAAATCTTCTTGAGTCAAGGCATTAGCAAAGATTTTCTCACCTTTGGCATTTTTTGGCGCAATTTTCATTAAGTGTTGATTGTCCCATTGTTCGGCAATCGCTGCTCGAGACAGGCGGAAACCTGCGTTGGCAGCAATCACGCCGTCAAATTCCAATGGATAACGTTGTGCTGCAATCATGGCTGAACGACCGCCATTGGAACAGCCCATAAAATAATGATGTTTCGCCGCTTGTTGATAGGCCGTCTGAATAAGTTGTTTGGCAACAGGCGTAGCTTTACCGATGGCTTGGTAGGCATAGTCTAAACGAGCTTGCTGGTCTGCACCGAAATCAGGCGTTGGTGTAGGATGGCCGGAGTCCATCGACATGACGGCATAACCGCGCATCAATGCGGGCGTTGCGGTGGAAGTACGAATAGGAATTGCACCCACAGCCGGACCGACAAAACCGTCTAAACCGCCACCACCTTGGAATAAGAAGCGGCGGTTCCAATCTTCAGGTAGGCGTAACTGGAATTTGATGCCGTAATGCTTGCCGTCTGCTCCAGTACGTGCAGCAATTTCGCCTTCTACAATACAATGCGGCTTAGCCTGTAAAGCCTTTTTCGAACCACCAGTCAAGGCTGACCTTCTGTCCGCCGGCACTTCACCATTGGCGTTCCATTCCACATTTTGAATTTGCGTGTCAAAAATAGACGCATCTTTCAATGCCAAACATTGTGCCAGGTTTAAGTTAACGGAGTCCGCAGTTGTATTAGCAAACCCCATTTGTGATATGCCAAGCAAAGCCACACTGATTAAAGAAAGAGAAAATTTTTGCATATGCCTCCAATACCCAGATAAATAGCTTGTTGATTGTAATAAAGCTCCAACCGTTTGAAAACAACAAAAACAAAAGAAAAAATGGCCGTACTTTTTCATTTTTGCGGCTATGTTTACACTTACAGCTTGCACACCAACCATTCAATTGGACACACCAAAGGAAGGCATCACCATTAATATGAATGTGGTGGTGGACCACAATATTAAAGTGGAAATGGATGAGAAATCTCAGAAAGTTGTGGGTGAGGTAGAACCTGAGAAGAAATAATCGAATAAATTGAAAAGGCCGTCTGAATGTTAGATTTCAGATGGCCTTTTTCTTTTAAAGTGCGGTTAAATTTTAAAACGTTTTTGCAAATGTTCTAGCCCAAATTTTATCAATCATTTTTCATTGATTTTGAGTTACAAGCTTTTTGTTAATCAGAAGTGAATCATAAAACCTCTTATGAATCATTTTTTCATAAATTTGATTCACAAACTTGTTTGTTAATCATAAATAAGTGATAATGCAATTTATCAATCAAAAATTAGTTTTTTTGATTCGCAAAGGGATAATAGTATGTATAAGCTGCTTAACTTTGATGATGCTGTTCAGTATCACTATAATCAATTTCCTCCAAAATCATTAGATTACGCTTTACTTATGTCTAGTTTGTTAAAGGCTACTGATGCATTAGCTCGTTATGATCAAATGTTGAAAAACATGCATAACAGCGAGATTTTACTTGCGCCTTTAAGAAACCAAGAAGCGGTTATTTCTTCCCGTATGGAAGGCACGATTAGCACCATGGATGAAATTATGCAATATGAGGCAGATTACGGTGAAGGTCATGATTCCACCGAAGTCCGATCAGACATTGTAGAAACCGTGTTGTATCAACGGGCATTGAAAAATGCACAGGGTGCGATAGAAGATGGCTATCTATTCAACAAATTTTTATTGAAAACCATGCACCAACAGCTTTTATCTTATGGTCGAGGGGCAAATAAATCGCCAGGCGCATTCAAGCACGAACAGAACTATCTAGCTGATAAAGGCAAACGAGCGATTCTCTTTGTGCCGATCAGCCCTGAAAAATTGGAAGAAGGTTTGGATAAATTATTTGATTATATCAACAACGACACTACGCCAATTTTAGCCAAAACAGCAGTTTCTCACCTTGAATTTGAAGCGCTTCATCCTTTTCAAGACGGTAACGGACGAATTGGTAGAATGTTGATAACTTTAATGCTTTGGCAATCTAAGGCCATCAGCGCCCCGCATTTTTATATCAGTGGATATTTTGAGGAACACAAAGAACGTTACACAGAGTTGATGCGTCAGGTTTCTCAAACAGGTAATTGGAACGAATGGTGCCAATTCTTCTTTGAAGCAATCTATTGGCAGGCAGGACATAACCTTAAAATTGCACAAAACGTTCATTTACTTTATGAAGAGATGAAGTCTACTTTTACAGAAACACTTTCTTCTAAACATTCTCTTGCTGTGTTGGATTTTGTTTTTACTTACCCTGTTTTCCGAAACAGTCGTTTGGCTGAACGTACCAATATTCCACCGGCAACTGCAAATCGCTTCACCAAAGCTCTACTAGAAAAGGGGATTTTGTCGTTAAAAGAAGAAGCCAGTGGAAGGAAATCAGCATTATATTCATTTGAGGGGATGATGGAGTTAGTACGGGTTTGATGAAAAATCAAAAACTATTTAAAATACGAAAAGCATTAGGAATCATATAAATATGGCTAAAAAAGAAATTAAAACTGATCTTTGGGTTTACGACCTGCTCAAAGAAGCAGAACTGGATTTATGCCCGCAAGGTAGCAATATTGCCGAACTGGACAAAGCATTAAAAACCGCCTCTAAAGCGCAAACCGGCAAGGCAGGGTATCCTGAATACTGTGGTGTTGTGAAAGATTTTGTTATTGTCATTGAAGATAAAGCTGATACGGCAGCCCACATTAAACGCGACGATAACGACTTAATTTGCCAGACCGCCGCCAGCGTCAAAGATTTTGCTGTAAACGGTGCGTTGCATTACGGTATCCATTTAGCAAAAAATACCAGCTACAAGAAAATCATCTCCATCGGTGTATCAGGCAATGAAAAACGCCACAAAATCTCTCCGCTCTTTATTGACGAACGTGGCGGCTATAAAGAACTGGAGGATGTGGAAACATTCACCTTGTTCAACGAAAAGAACATTGGCGAGTATTACACTAAAAACATCTTGAAAGAGCAGACAGACGAAGAAAAAACCACTGCCGAAATCCTAAAAGATGCCAAAGAACTGCACGAAGATCTACGCAATTACGGCAGTATCCAGGATAAAGACAAGCCCTTGATTGTGTCCGGCATTCTGCTTGCCCTGCGTGAAATCGAACATAAAAACTTTGATATAGACAATTTGAATGGCGACGATGTGAAAACCGATGGGCAAAAGATTTACGAAGCCATTCAGGCAAACCTAGAGCGTGCCCAAGTCAAACCACAGGTAAAAAAAGACAAACTGCTCAGCCAGTTTTTAGTTATCCGCGATACCAAAGCCATCAACGAAACCAATTCCATATTGGGCAAAACCCCGCTCAAACACTACACTCAATTTATCTACAACCACATTTACAAAAACATCAAATACATCCATTCTGCCGAAGACTATTTGGGACGCTTTTACGGCGAATTTATGTCCTATTCGGGCGGCGACGGACAGACGCTGGGTATCGTTCTGACCCCGCGCCATATTGTTGAACTGTTTTGTGAACTGATTGACATCAAACCGACTGATTCGGTATTCGACCCCTGCTGCGGCACAGCAGGCTTTCTGATTGCCGCCATGCACCATATGCTGCAAAAAACCGATAAAGAAGCTGAAAAACGCAATATCCGCAAAAACCAACTGCACGGCATCGAATTGCAGCCCTATATGTTTACCATCGCCACCACCAATATGATTTTGCGCGGCGACGGCAAAAGTAACTTGGAGCAGGAAGATTTTTTAAAACAAAATCCTGCTCAGCTCCAGCTCAAAGGTTGCAACATTGGCATGATGAATCCGCCCTATTCGCAAGGCTCTAAAGCTAACCCAAACCTTTACGAAATCTCCTTTACTGAACATCTTCTAGATTCCTTAACAGAAGATGGTAAGGCGATTGTGATTGTGCCGCAGTCTTCCATGACGGGAAAAAACAAAGAAGAACAGGCGATTAAAGAAAACATCCTAAAAAAACACACGCTTGAAGGCGTAATTACCCTGAATAAAAACACCTTTTACGGTGTCGGAACCAACCCCTGCATTGCCGTCTTTTCCGCTGGCATCCCACATGACAAAGATAAAACCGTCAAATTTATCAATTTTGAAAACGACGGTTTTGAAGTACAGAGACACGTTGGCCTAGTAGAAACCGTCAGTGCAAAAGACAAAAAACAGCATCTGCTGGACGTATGGTTCGGACGTATTCAGGCAGAAAGCAAATTCTGCGTGGAAACCACCATAGAAGCCGATGACGAATGGCTACATTCGTTTTACTACTTCAATGACGAAATCCCCACCGAAGCCGATTTTGAAAAAGTGATTGCCGATTATCTGACCTTTGAAGTCAATATGATTACGCACGGCAGGGGATATTTGTTTGGATTGGAGGTTGCCGATGAGTAAGTTGAAATTAACAGATAGAGAGTGGGCTGACTTTTACATTAAAGATATTTTTCAAACATACAAGGGGCCAAAAGGCTTGCAAACTCATACTGGAGCATATGTAAGTAAACATCTACTATCTAGTGGAATAATGCCTAGAATTACTGTGAAAGATACTTTGAATGGCATCGACTCATTTTGCTACTCAACGGATAAAAATTTCAGATTTTTCAAAAATTTTATTAGTGTTTCTTTTTTAGGTAGTGTTTTTTATCATTCGTATGAAGCATCTTTAGATATGAAGGTTCATGCTTTAGTCCCCTTGGAGATTGAGCTAAATTCATATACCGCAAAGTTTTTAATATCAGCAATTAAAAATTCCATTACACTTTTATCTTATGGAAATCAATTATCTAGTACTGATTTACCTAAAGTGAAATTTTTATTGCCCATTAATTCAGACGGCTTGCCCGACTGGCAGTTCATGGAAGATTTTATGAAGCAAATCGAACGGGATAAAATTGCTACCGTGCTAAGTTATTATAATAAATCCTTAAATAACAATGATTTATGGGGGGGGGTAGAGCATTGGGCGTTGTCTGAAAACTGCTGGGCAGCGTTTGCGATACAGGATATTTGCGAGATTCATTCGGGCGTGCGTCTGACCAAGCAGGATATGCAGGAAGGGAAAATCCCATTTATCGGGGCAAGTGATTCAAATAACGGTATTACTGCCTTTATTGCGAATAAAAATGCCAGCTTGGATAAGGATGTTTTAGGCGTAAACTACAACGGCAGCGTGGTGGAAAATTTCTACCATCCCTACGAATGCCTGTTTTCAGACGATGTAAAACGCTTGAAAATCAAATCAAAACAGGCCGGGAAATATGCCTATCTGTTTTTAAAAACCATGATTTTGAAACAGAAATCCAAATACCAATACGGCTATAAATTCAACGCAACTCGCATGGCGAAACAGAAAATTCTGCTGCCCGTCAATGCCGACAATCAGCCCGATTGGACAAATATCGAACGCTTTATACAACGAATCGAACTGGAAAAAATTATATGTTATTTAAAAAGTAAGAATCAGCCTTAATTATTGATTTATTAGAAAGCCGTCTAAATATTCGATTTCAGACGGCTTTTTTCTTTTAAAGTGCGGTTAGATTTCCAAATGTTTTTTGCAAATATGTTATCCCACTAAAACCGATGTCATACTGAGCGATCCCGCAATCAAGTTATCATTGAAAAACGTAATCTCGTCTTGCGGTTCGCGTAATGCCATGATGTACAGCAACGGCAAATAATGATCTGGTGTTGGGACAGAAAGCTCAGCTTTTTCGCCTAGCTTTTCATAATGCACCAAAGTTTTATCATCTTGTGTCGCAATTGCCTGATTGATTGTTTCACGGAAAGCAAATGCCCAGTCATAACCCACGCCGATTTGGTCGATATGCTCCCAACTTATGGCTCTTAGATTATGCACAATATTGCCACTGCCGATAATCAACACACCTTGTTCGCGCAAAGCAGATAATTTTTTCGCCAACTTGAAATGCCATTCTGCCGATTGCAAACGGTTAAGGCTCAGTTGCACCACGGGAATATCGGCATCGGGATAGAGAAATTTCAATACCGCCCATGCACCATGATCAAAACCACGCGTTGAATTTAGCTCAACATTTTCTGGCTGTAATAACGACTGCACTTGCTCCGCTAGCTCAGGCGAACCGGGTGCGGGATATTGCACTTGGCTGAGTTCATCGGGAAAACCATAGAAATCGTAAATCATTTCAGGGTGTTCACCTGAGGCCACCTGCAAACGGCTGCTATACCAATGTGCGGAAATCATCAAAATGGCTTTTGGTTTTGGAAAGTTTTGTGTGATTAGGCTGAAATTCTGATTGAACGGGTTTTCTTTATCTAACGCATTCATCGGGCTACCATGCCCAACAAACAATACAGGCATTTTTTTCATATTTTCTCCTCGCTATTTGATGGGGCAGATAGTACGATTAAATCTTTATGTAAAAAATATCTGTTGATGAACAATATCTTTTACTAATTGGAAATAATGAATTATAAGGCTTAGAGATATTAGTGTATTGAATTGAGAAAATATTAAAAAGCACGATTGAATTTTACAAAGATTTTACTTAATTTTTACTTTATTTACAGTTTATTATCTTTATATTTAGGCGTATGATGACTATTAGTTTTACATACCCCCTAAATTTATTTAGGTAAATATATTATTTCTATTTAATAGGAGATTGAATGATGAAAAAATTATTCACAGCAGTACTTTCTGCAGCAGTCATTGCTGTACCTTTTTTGGCTTCTGCGAATACTGCACCACAAACAGAACAAAGTATGGTGCAACCGGAAAAAGCAAAAGGTGTTTGGATCGATGTACGTTCTGCCGAAGAATTTAATGCAGGCCATTTGCAAGGCGCAGTAAATATTCCACACGATAAAATCGTTGAAGGCGTTAAAGCTGTTAGCTCAGATAAAGATGCGCCAATTAACCTTTACTGCCGTAGCGGTCGCCGTGCCGAAGCAGCACTAATCGAGTTGAAAAATGCAGGCTACACCAATGTAACCAACCATGGCGGTTATGAAGATTTGGTTAAAAAAGGCTTAAAATAAACAGTAGATCATTTAAAGCAAAAATCCCCTAGATTAACCATCTAGGGGATTTTTATATAAGGAGCAGTCAAATAGTTAAGTATTTTTACAAATTATCTTTAAAACTCAACTGCTTATTTTAAAACTTCACTATTTCACCATCTTCTGGAATTGCTACATTTTCAAGCTTGTTTGCTTGGACAAATTGGCGTAAATCCTTACGGTAAACGGACATATGGTTTACCGCATCCATGTGCACTGTGATAAGTTTTGTATTCGGTAGCATGTTACGAGCATGAGCAACATCTTGTAACCCCATAATAATGCCGTCATTCGGAAAAGCTAAGGTACGCGCATCACCGGTGTTCATAATCATTACATCTGGTTTATAACGATTAATGGCTTTGTTTACTTCGGCAGTCCAAACTGTGTCGCCAACCAAGTACACCGTTGGATGACCTTTCGCTTGGAATGTTACACCCATCGCCTCATCTAAAATCTCGGCTAATTGTGGTACAGCGTACATTTCCGTTGTGCCGTGAGAACCGCCGGTTTTATTTAAAATAATACCTTCGAACTCCACCGGTTTTTCTAGCGATAAACTGGTTATGTTAGTAAAACCTTGCGCTTTGAGTAAGTCGCCATCCCGTTCATGCTGCACAAAAATTTTGATGGATTTAGGTAAAATTTTTTGTGCAACCTCATCCCAATGATCTTCATGTGTATGAGTCAAAATAATGGCATCAACATCTTTGAAAGTATCTTCTGCTTTCATCGGCAATTCCACAAGTGGATTACGTAAATGGCTATTTAATGTCCCTTCAAAGCCTACATAACGTCCTTTTTCAGCAAGCATCGGGTCAATTAAAAAAGTTTTCCCTGCGTAGTTCAGGCGACCCGTGGCATTGCGGATATGTTGGTAGCTATCAGTGTTTTTAGAGGCAAGATCTACAGCGAAAGTATTTGTGCTAATAGCCAATGCCGTAATGCTAATTAAGGTTTTTAAGTTCATTGTTTTTCCTTTTCTATACGTTATTGAATGAATAAACATATTATAGTGAGAACAAAATTGCACAAAAATGGATAAGAAATCAATAAACGTAATAATCGGGTCATTTCTGTGTTATGCTCATATCAAAGTAGGAGAAATAAAATGAATAAACCCACAGTTGCTTTGATTGTGTATGAACAAATGATGCCCATTCATTTTGCGATGGCATATTCCGTTTTTTCTATGTCGGATTTAAACGGCAAGCCGTTATTTGAGTGTAAAATCGTTAGTGATTCGAACAACCTGACAAACTCGCTATTTCACATACATTTAGATGGAGGTTTAGAATGGTTGGAGAATGCTGATATTGTTGTGATGGCTGGATGGCATGATACTCAAGTGATGCCGAGTGAGGCTTTATTAACGGCGTTACGGCAAGCATATCAACGTGGTGCGACAGTGGTGGGTTTATGTTATGGTGCCTATGTGTTAGCGTGCAGTGGTCTACTTAACGGCAAAAAAGCAACCACACATTGGCTAGGAGATAGTGATTTTACTAGTCGCTTTCCGCAGGTGAAATGGGATTTAAATCCTATTTATTTGGAACAAGATCGACTGATTACCTCTGCAGGAACAGCCGCTTCCATGGATTGTTGCCTTTCTATTGTTCGTAAATTATATGGTGTAAAAATTGCCAATCATATTGCCCGAATACTGGTTATCCCCCCTCATCGTGAAGGCGGACAAGCTCAATTTATCGAACGCCCTATTTCTCGTTCCACACCTAATCATAATATCAATGCGTTGCTTGCTTATTTAAATGAAAATCTGACCGCGCTTCATTCGACTGATAGCCTTGCAGAACGTTTGTCAATGAGCCGTAGCACTTTCACCCGACATTTTCGCAAAGCAACCGGAATGTCATTAAATCAATGGTTAATTGAAGCAAGGCTACAACGAGCAAGAGAGCTTTTGGAAAGCACAGATTTATCTATTACTGACATTGCAGAACAAAGTGGATTTCATAGCGATACCGCCTTGCGTCAGCACTTCTTGAAAAAACATAAGATTTCACCGAATCGCTGGCGTAAGCAGTTTCAAATTGAGGATGTTTAGATCTTTTTATTTTAAAGTGCGGTCAGATTTCAAAGCATTTTTGCAAATTCCTTTCAAAATTAGAAAGTTTGTTTATCTAAACTCAGCTGTTTTCTCCAACAAAAATTCAATCACAGTCTGCACTTCGAGCATTGGCTATATTGCTAACATTTCTTATAAGCAGAATGTAAGTCAAACACATTTTTCCTAAGGAAAATTCATATCAGTAATACACTTTTCAAACGAAAACGATTATATGAGTACATTTTTCTAATGAAATAAGGTGTTTTGATTTGATGTAAAAAAGCATATGCAGTATGTATCCCGATGAATCCTTCGTTGAATAAATCATTCCAACCTTGTGCCATTTGCCTTATTGAAAAATTAACCTTGGATAAATATCAACATTAGATACGTATTAAACGGCATCACCTTAATCTTTCCGCATAAAATCAGATTCTTTAAAAAACCACTAATCTAAAGTTTCCAATAACAGCATAGCGATAACTCTAATTTTGCTCTGCTTAGCCACCGAAACTTCTACTTTAGCCTTATCACAAATAAATACTTTCTGCCCCGCCATTTCTGCCCCCTAAACGCTACCTTGAAAATCATAGTTTTGGCAAAAACTTAATCTAACCCATTGATTTTATTAGAGTTCATTTGAAAAGTAGATTTGGCCAATATTTTTGTTGCAAAACATCTCTTTCCCGTTAGGATCTGGTGCCATTGGCTGCGGATGATTCGTGGCCGTCAACTTAAGGAAAAAACATGTTTAAAAAAGCGGGATTAACCGGATTGTTGTTATTCGGGATTTTCTTTGGCGCGGGAAATTTAATTTTTCCACCGGCGTTGGGTGCCTTATCGGGCGATGCATTTTGGTCTGCCATTGGTGGCTTTGTGCTATCCGGTGTGGGTATCGCTGTGCTCACATTAATTATCGGGGCATTAAATCCAAAGGGGTATGTATTTGAGATTTCTGAAAAAATATCGCCCCTTGTAGCCATTATTTATTTAGTCGTGCTCTATTTGGCAATCGGTCCATTTTTTGCAATTCCGCGTACAGCAACGGCCGCCTATGAAGTGGGGATTGCGCCATTACTTGGCGATAAAACTAGCCAATATCTATTGCCATTCACTTTGATTTATTTTGCGGCAGCGTTATTGATCGCCCTGAATCCATCAAAAATTTTAGATAGCGTCGGACGCATTCTAACTCCGCTATTCGCGGCCTTGATTCTACTTTTAGTGGTGTTAGGTGTTTATCAATATATGGATTTTCCACCGGCGAATACCGCTGCGGAATATTTGCAATCGGCATTTGGTAGCGGCTTTTTAGAGGGGTATAACACCTTAGATGCTTTGGCTTCCGTTGCCTTTAGCGTGATTGTGGTGAAAACGTTGCGCCAATTAGGATTCCAGAATAAACGACAATATATCATCACGATTTGGTTGGTGGGGATTGTGGTCGCCGCCGGATTTAGCTTGCTGTATATCGGGCTGGCCTTGCTGGGAAATCACTTCCCTATTCCACCGGAAATCATGCAATCGGACATCAATAAGGGCGTGTATATTTTATCCGCCGCAACGCAAGCCATTTTCGGGCATTATGCACAATGGTTCTTGGCATTGATGGTGAGTATGACTTGTTTCACCACCACGGTGGGGCTTATCGTGTCCTGTTCGGAATTCTTTCAAGAGCGTTTTCCGCAACTGTCCTATAAACATTATGCGCTATTGTTTACGCTAATTGGCTTAGCGGTGGCCAATTTGGGATTGAACGCAATTATTCGCTTCTCGGTGCCGGTGCTCCAATTGCTCTACCCGATTACTATTGTGTTGGTGGTATTGATTATCGCGCATAAATTTATTCCGTTAGCCAAATTGGGCATGCAGCTGACCGTCCTCTTGGTAGGACTAACCGCCTTGGCTGATGTGATTGCACAACATTTTGCATTGCCACTTTTGAGCGCTGGAATTAAACAACTGCCTTTTGCCGAACTGGCTATGGCTTGGGTTGCCCCAGGATTATTGGGTTTGCTGTGCGCGATGATTTTGCCAAATCGCTACCGCAGTACGCCGTTTCATTTGGAATAATGAAACGCTCTCTTAATTTCCAACGTTTTTCCAAAAATTAAAGCTAACCCATTGATTTTATTAGTAGTAATATAAAAACATAAAATGCGCCTAAACAAGGCGCATTTTTTATTCTCAACAAAACAGAGAAAAAAGATTATTTTTTAACCATATATAATAAAATCAATGGGTTACATCATCTTTTAGCAAAAACTTTTATTTTCGTGGGGCGTTTAGGCATTTAGATTTCGACCAAAATCAGAATTGCGGCATCTCCGCCCCACTCTTTGGGAGCTTGATGGAGCGCGCGCACCTTCGGGTGTTGCACCAACCAGCGGGGAATTTGTTTTTTCAGCGTGAAAGTGCCGTAGCCGGTCATAATGGAGGCACAATCCACCTGTTCCTGTTCACAGGCTAAAAGCAACGCAGCCAATTCCTGCTTGGCCTGTTCACGGGTTAAACCATGTAAATCTAGGAATAATTCCGGGCTGAAATCCCCACGGCGTAATTGTTTAAGCAAATGCGATTCTTCCCCTTCTCGTAAATATTTCACCACGCCATCATACTCGTTGAGCAAAGGTTCATATTCATCGGAGAAATAAAACAACGTGTCCTGCTTTTCACGCAATTGACGTTGTAGGAGCTTATTTGGCTCTTTGTGAATGCGCACGGGCGCTAAGGTATCCTGTTTTAACGGCTTAATGCCGGCTGTAGCGGCGCGGAACAGCGCCAATTCATCGTTATCTGGCATAATTTCAGGGTTCAATATGAAAAGGGCTTAATGATACCATCGTTTTATGATATAACGGGCCGATTTTTTATAAGGACCGCCTATGACAGAACATAATCAAGCCCTTGCCACAACTATCCGTGAGGATAATGTGCTAGAGGCCTTACAAAGCATTGAGGATTTTTTACGCTGGACTTACAGCAGTTTTAACCGTAGCGATATTTATTATGGTCAAGGATTTGATAACCCTTGGGATGAAGCCCTGCAATTGGTATTAGGCGGACTACAATTGCCACCTGATGTGCCGGAATCGTTATATCGCGCCCGTTTAACCCAAAGTGAAAAAGAAACCTTATTGGAATTGGTATTGGCACGTATTGAACAACGTGTGCCGGTGGCTTATTTAACGAATAGTGCTTGGTTCTGCGGTTTGGAATTTTATGTGGATGAACGCACCATTATTCCGCGTTCACCAATTAGTGCATTAATTCAGGATGGTTTTAGCTCACTATTAACGCATCAGCCACAACGCATCTTAGATCTTTGTACCGGTAGCGGTTGCATCGCGATCGCCTGCGCCGATAAATTCCCGGACGCCGAAGTGGATGCTGTTGATTTATCGGTCGATGCACTAAACGTGGCAGAGATTAATATTGCCCGCCACCAAATGGAGCATCAAGTGTTCCCGATTCAATCGGATCTGTTTAATAATTTGCTTGGTCAACAATATGATTTAATCGTCAGCAATCCACCTTATGTGGATGCCGAAGATTTAGCCGATATGCCACAGGAATTCCATTTTGAGCCAGAATTGGCGTTAGGTTCCGGGGAGGATGGTTTGGATATTACCAAACGTATTTTGCGTGAAGCGGCTGATTATTTAACGGAAAATGGTGTATTGGTATGTGAAGTGGGAAATAGCATGCTAAGCCTGATTGAACAATATCCGGAGGTGCCGTTTAATTGGCTGGAGCTAAAAAATGGCGGTTTAGGCGTATTTGCCTTGGATAAAGCAACCTTGCTGCAATTCCGCGAACAATTCTAAATAAAAAAGCGAAGGTAAGACCTTCGCTTTTTTGTTTGTCTCATATGATTATTGTAAATGAGCTACATCATTAAGTTGCTCAATATGAAAGCCGCTTTCACTATCGTATTTCACAATGCTAATCGAAGTATTCAATAATGACTCTGATTTACCTGCATCACGGTGAGTTTGCCAAGTTGCCCCGCCCAACAAAGCTAATAAAAGACGTAAGGTATGGCCATGCGATACCACTAAAATATTGGCACCCGATTGATGCACCTTAATAATATCGTGCAACGCAGCCATTGCACGAACCGCTAATTGTTCAAAGGTTTCACCACCATTGCTTAATGCTTTATAAGCGCCCGGTTCATTGATGAGTTGTTTGAACTCAGTTAATTCCCGCAAGTCATCGACTTGCATTCCTTCCCAACTCCCAAAAAACTGCTCATTTAGTCCACGATGTTGAAACAGCGGAATATCTCGTTCACCGATAATATGCCCTGCAGTGTCAATGGTACGTTGTAAAATACTAGAATATGCCGCGGCAAATTCGACCTGCTGTAAGGCAGCACCGGTTTTCTGAGCGCCGACAATACCTTGTTCGGTCAGCGGCGAATCACCAAATCCTTGCAAAAGTCCTTGTTCGTTCCATTGGGTGCGACCATGACGAATAAAATAAAAAGTCAGTTGTTTAGACATAATAATTCCTTTAAAAAATAAGGAAGCCTTAGACTTCCTTATTGGGATGATTAGCGGGAGTAATACCCTGCCATTGAGCTATATACTGCATTTTCACTTTGAATTAGTGCGTATTTTGCATTTAAGATGGCAATCTGCGAAGCTTTTTCGGTATTGGCTGCAGTCAACCATTCACGTAATTCGGAAACGCCCGCATTATAACGATTACGATAATATTGGGTAATTCGTTGGTTGTATTGATAAGTTTTTTGCTGGTTAGCAAAGCTGCTTTCGGCTTGGCGGAAGGCAAAATAGTTGGTATCCACATCGTTCAACGCCGTCGTGATTGCCTGTTCATAATTTAAACGGGCGGTTTCATAATCAGCTTCAGAAATTTTGACATTCCATTTCACCGTATTCCAATTCAAGAACGGCAAACTGATATTTAATAAGCCAGATGCAATTGGCGTGTGGGTCGCATTATTCACATGGGTACCGGAAGAACTGAGGCTACCGCCTAAAGTTACTTCAGGGAACCAGCCTTTCTCTGTGGCTTTCGCATTTTTGAACGCGCTACTTAAACGATATTGATAACCTTTGATATCTGGACGATTAGCAATCACAGAAACCGGCACATTTAAATTCACGCCCACGTTTTTCACGCTAAGAATATGCGGGAAGTTGATATTTAAAGCAGCATCCGGGGTTAAATTTAACAGATTACGTAATGTTTGCTCCGCAGTTTTGCGCTGAGTTTCGTAAGAAATGAGGCTATTGCGGGCTGTCAATACAGCCTGTTGGGCTTGATCGATACTGGCGCTATCCGCTACACCTTGATTGAAACGGCGTTGCATAATGGCACTAATATCCGTGTAATATTTGATGCTATCCTGGGTCGCACTAATTGCATCATTCAAATAGGCGATTTGATAATAGGTTGTAACAACTGAGTTAATCAATGACAGTTTAGTCGCTTCTAAATCTTCAGCTGTCGCTTTGTGAGTCCATTCTGCCGCATCTGCTGCATCGGCTAAACGACGCCATAAATCCAAGGTATAGCTAACATTAAGTGAACCCTTATGGCTAAGTGTAGAATTACCACCGGTCTTAATATTTTTAGATGCGGATGAAGATGTTGAACCACTAAAGGCCGGAATCAAATTAGCTCCAGCAAGATTCGCAGAGTACAGCGCACGATTTAAGCTTACTGCTGCTTTCGCTAAATTTTTATTGTTTAGTAAGGCTTGCTCTACAACTTGATTTAATTGTGGATCGTTGTATAACGCCCACCAGTTTTCTTTCACATTATATTGCTTGGTAATTTCCGCATATTTTTGATAATCCTGTTGGCTGGCCTTGTAAGAATCGCCGATATTAGCACAACCGACTAAAGCAGTGCTTAACATAAGGGCCAGTGCCGCTTTTTTAATATGTAACATTGATTTTTCCTTCTAAATAAAGAGGCAATAAATTGCCCTGATGTCATCAATAAAACCTTGGAATTTTACCCAAGTTTAAAATTTTTACCAAAGCTATTCCCGTGCTAGTGCATTTATCGGATCCAATTGAGCTGCTCTTTTGGCTGGCATATAACCGAAAATAACACCGATTAATGTGGAGAATAATACGGCCGCAACGATAGAAAAGGCTGAGAAAGCCATGGTGAAATCTTTTACAAATAAATTAAATATTAAACCGATAAGGCCTGAAATCATTACGCCGGTAATCCCACCAATTAAACAAATTAAAATGGCTTCAATTAAAAATTGTTGCAAAATATTACCCTGTCTTGCACCAATTGCCATTCGTACACCGATTTCTTTAGTTCGCTCGGTAACGGAAACCAACATAATATTCATTACGCCAATACCACCAACAATTAATGAAATAAACGCAATGGAAGAAATTAACAATTTCATCGTACCGGTGGTGCTTTCAATGGTTTGCTTAATCGTATCGCTATTCATGATAAAAAAATCTTTTTTACCATGGCGCATCTTAAGTAATTCAGTAATGCCCTTTTCTGCTGCAGTAGTATCTACCGAATCATCGATTTTAACTGTTATCGAGCCAATTTTCTTACTGCCGGAAATTCGATTCATTACCGTTGTGTAAGGAGCATACATATTTAATGAACTGCTAGCTCCGCCCATTTGTTTGTCTGATACGACTCCAATAATAATTAATGGACGTGTATTAAGCATTACAACTTTGCCGATAGGATCCTCATTTGGAAAAATAGATTTTTTAGCACTTTCATCTATTAGAGCAACTTGATTACTATCCAACACATCTTGGTGAGATAGTAAGCGACCTTGTTTTAATTTTAAACCTTCGACATCAAAGGATTCTTCCCCAACACCTTTTAAAGTTGTTGAAGAAAACTCCTTATTACCATACACCAATGTACCACTAGCGTAGCTATTAGGCGTTACACTCTGAACATAATGTTGCTGACTTAATACATTAGCATCACTCACTGTCAAATTTTGCATTTGCTCAGCACGGCGGTCACCAAATCCCGTCCCATTAAAGATGGTCATAGTATTCGTGCCAATCCCTTTGATATTTTCCAAAATTTTCTGCTGAGAACCATTCCCCAATGCAACAACAGATACCACCGATGTGATCCCAATAATGATCCCTAACATCGTGAGCAATGAGCGCATTTTATGGGCAATTATTGCACTAATAGACATTTTGAAGGATTCAGCTAATTGATCCTTACTAAATCCAAAGTGACGTTTTCGTTCGTTTATCGCTGTATTGGTAATAGAACTTACTGCTTTCTTTTGGCTATCGTTAATGATTTTTCCATCACTAATTTCAATCACGCGATTAGCTTGAGCCGCAATTTCTCGGTCATGGGTTACCATAATGATAGTATGCCCCTCTGAATGCAGTTGGCGCAAAATTTCCATAACATTTTTACCGCTTTGGGAATCCAACGCACCGGTCGGCTCATCGGCTAAAATGATCTCACCACCATTCATTAGCGCTCGCGCAATACTTACTCGTTGTTGCTGTCCGCCGGACAATTGAGAGGGTTTATTTTGACATTTATCGCCTAATCCGAGCTTTTCCAACAGCTGTTTGGCCCGCTCAAGTCTCTCCTGCTGAGAAAATCCTGCATAAATAGCCGGTAATGCAACATTTTCTTGTGCCGTTAAGCTGGATAACAAATTATAGCGTTGGAAAATAAAACCGAATTTTTGACTACGCAGGTCAGACAGTTGATCCTTTGAAAGCTCGATGGTTTCTTTACCATTAATTTTATAGGAGCCGCTTGAGGCTGTATCCAAACAACCGATAATATTCATCAAAGTTGATTTGCCGGAGCCTGATTGCCCGATAATGGCCACAAAATCACCTTTTTCAATGGAAAGAGAAATATCCTTTAAGATATGCGCACGATTTTCCCCTTCCCCGAAATAGCGATTCAGGTTTTTAATTTCAATGATTTGCAAAGCACTACCGTCCTTTAAAACATTCTCGGGCCACGCATTGAATTGCCAACCTGTTCGCCGGCAACCACTTGGGAAACAATTACTTTTTCCCCTTCTTGTAAGCCAGATTTGACTTCGCTTTGAATATCATTTTGTACGCCAACTTCTACGCTACGTTGCTCTACCTGATTATTCTCTTTTAGAACATTTACGAACGTTTTACCGTTTTGTTTTTGGATAGCCATATTGGAAACCAATAACACATCCGTTACATTAGCAATTTCAATATTATTTTCTGTTGTCATCCCAATCCGCAGAATACGATCTGGATTATCAATTAGCACATTTGCGTAATAATAGATTGCCGATGTAGATGAACTACTTGAACTACTGCTAGAAGAACTCGATGAAGAAGTGCTGTCACTAGTGGTTGTGTCTGCCGGATCAACAGAATCAATCACTGAGTGATAAACTGTTTGGCTGTCAGATAGAATGGTAAAACGAACCTTTTGACCGGCTTTAACTTTTGTTATATCACCTTCTGAAATTTCCGGTTTAATTCGCATACGGCTTAAATCAGCGATAGTCACGATCGTCGGCGTAGTTTGGTTAGCATTAACTGTTTGCCCTTCAGAAACAGGTACAGCAACAATAGTCCCATCCATTGGTGCTGTAATCTTAGTATAGCCAACATTGGTTTCTGCAGTATTTACTTCAATTTCAGCCTGTTTGATGGATTCTTTTAAGGCATCCATTTCTGATTTTGCTGTATCCAGCGTATTTTTAGATGAATTGAGTTCGTCAAAAGAAAGGGCTTTTTGACTGTAAAGCTTGGCATAGCGGTTGTATGCGGAAAGAGCCACATTATATGCGGTTTCCTTAGCCTTTAATTGAGCCTGATAGCTTGCTAATACGGCTTTACTGGTGTTTAGCGTGTTTATTTGAGTCGTGGAGTCAATGTCTGCAATGAGATCGCCTTTTGTTACATCCTGTCCCAATTTAATATAGAGCTTCGTAATCTTACCAGAAACCTGTGCGCCCACATCAACTTCGTTCACACTTTCAATGGAACCATTTGCAATAACATTTTTTTCAATATTGCCACGGGTGATGGCTTCCGTTAAATAACGAGTTTGTTGTTTACTATCATCTGTCCAGAAGAAATAAGCAATTCCAAGAATAAGTACAATACCGAGTAATAAAAATAACTTTTTTTTCATTAAGTAAAATCCAATAAATGAACAATCGTTCAGAAGGCCATATTCTAATGATAAATACCTTCTGAAGCAATACTAACCATCCCCATAGATAATGGGATATACCCAAGGCAACTCCATTAAATTAAAGTTTCTTTGCTAAGAATTCCTATAAAACAAGAGGCTGACGTAGATTAGCTCTAAATACCACACCATTTTCGCAATGTTTTAAGTTGTTTTTTTGGTGCTCCAAAGTTAAACCGAAATTCACATTCCTTCAAGAATAAAGGAAAGTTTTTTCGGTCGATGCTATTATATTTTCGGAGTATTCTCTTCGCCTGACTCCCAAAATTTTCTATTCCATTTATGTGGTTTTGTTTCACCGCAAATAATTCGGAATGATTGATTCGTTCGTGGTGAAATTTGCTCACACCAAGAGCATCATAGCTTCGATAAGTATCGCTATAAACCCAGCTGTCAGGCTTGATTTTCCTCACAATAACAGGCATTAATGTCTCTGTTCTGGTATTTTCTACCACCACCGTAAATACTTTTCCTTGTCGCTTTAACAAACCGAATACAGCAACTTTTCCTGCTGCGCCTTGACCTCGTTTTCCTTTATGATGACCGCCAAAATAACTTTCATCAAGCTCAATTTAACCATCAAAAACCTCATCGGCTTCAAGGGCTAAATGATAGCTAATGACTTCACGAATTTTTCTGTAAAACAAAATCCCTGAATTGGCTTGGATACCGAGTAAATCAGCCGCTGCTTGGGCTGTAACTTCTAATACAAAAAATTCAAGGAGCTTATTTTGTATAAATTTCTTTAATTTACAATGAGTTATATTCATTTTTATATGACTAGCACACTTGCTAATCTACGTCAGCCCCAATTTTATTGGCGCTGATAGAACTGCAGGACATCATGAAGCTGAATTTGATATTGATGAAAAACAATTACTAACAGGCGTAAATATTTATACTAAATTGTTGCAGAATTTGAGTACATCATGAGCTGTGGACTTGAGAGAATCAGTAAAGTGATATGAAATGTGCTGATTGAAACAATAAAGGCAGACTATTTGTCTGCCTTTCGTTTTTGTTATTTGATAATTATGATTTATCCATCGCTGGAAAGTCACGTTCTGTGTAACCTGTGTAGATTTGACGTGGACGTACAATTTTGAAGTTCCCTTGTTTGTACATTTCTTTCCAGTGCGCAATCCAGCCAACAGTTCTCGCAAGCGCGAACATAACGGTAAACATCGATGTTGGAATTCCGATAGCTTTTAATACAATACCAGAATAGAAATCCACATTTGGATAAAGTTTATGTTCGATAAAATATGGATCATTCAAGGCGATACGCTCTAATTCAATAGCAACATCAAATAATGGATTTTTAATGTTCAATTCTTTTAATACTTCATGGCAGGTTTCGCGCATTACTTTCGCACGTGGGTCGTAGTTTTTATATACACGGTGCCCGAATCCCATTAAACGGAATGGATCATTTTTATCTTTTGCTCGAGCAATAAATTCAGGGATACGATCGACTGTACCAATTTCTTCTAACATATTAATACACGCCTCATTAGCACCGCCATGTGCCGGTCCCCAAAGCGATGCAATTCCCGCTGCAATACAAGCGAATGGGTTAGCACCAGAAGAAGCCGCTGTACGTACAGTCGATGTGGATGCATTCTGTTCGTGATCAGCGTGTAGAATAAAAATTTTATCTAATGCACGTTCTAGAACTGGGTTAACGACATAAGGCTCGCATGGTGTGGCAAACATCATATATAAGAAATTCCCTGCATATGACAAATGATTTTGCGGGAACATAAACGGTTGCCCAATAGAATATTTGTAACACATTGCCGCTAAGGTTGGCACTTTAGCGAGTAAACGAATAGCAGTTAGCTCTCGGTGAGCTTCATTTTTTACATCGATAGAATCGTGATAGAACGCAGCCAAGGCTCCACTTACCCCACACATAACAGCCATTGGATGCGAGTCGCGACGGAAACCTTGGAAGAATTTAGTTAATTGCTCATGAACCAACGTATGGCTGCGTACTAATCTACTGAAATCTACATACTGCTCTTTTGTCGGACGTTCACCAAAGAGTAATAAGTAACTGATTTCTAAGTAATCTCCATTAGCAGCTAGTTGATCTATAGGGTATCCGCGATAAAGTAATACACCATTATCACCGTCAACATATGTAATTTCCGATTCGCATACGGCAGTAGAAACTAAACCGGGGTCATAGGCAAAGAGTTTATTTTGCGTTAATGGACGGATATCAACGGCTTCGTAGCCTAATGAGCCCTTGTAAACGTTAAGCTCATAGGAATTATCATTTATTGTTAGCGTTGCGTTTGCCATATCGTCCTCCTGTTGTGAGATATTTTAGAATTTTTGGATATGTATATTCGAACTTAGCACTATTTAAATTATTTTGGCAATAGTTTTTTCTAGCAAAATGCTTTCAGTTGAAAAGAATTAATATTTTTTAGATGATATTTAATGTGAGATAGATTTTTTTGTGCGAAGTTGTTTTTTTATTTAAATTCCTGATAATGTCTAATCAATCCATTCTAATTTGGCGAAAATTATTCACAATGCGCCACACATTAAAATAATAGGAGATTCTATGCAATCCAACGTTCAAATTCCTCAAGGTGAAAAAATTCAAATTGCCGCTAATGGTTCGCTTCAAGTACCCAATAATCCAATTATTCCTTTTATTGAAGGGGATGGAATTGGTGTTGATGTGACACCTGCGATGCAAGTAGTTATTAATGCCGCAGTAGAAAAAGCGTATCAAGGTAAACGTAAAATTTCGTGGATGGAAATTTACGCAGGTAGTAAAGCGAATGAAGTTTATGGTGAAAATACTTGGTTACCTGCTGAAACGCTCGATTTTATTCGTGAATATCATATTGCAATTAAAGGACCATTAATGACACCTGTTGGTGGTGGCATTCGTTCTTTAAATGTGGCAATGCGCCAAGGTTTAGACCTGTACAACTGTTTGCGCCCAATCCGTTATTATGACGGCACTCCAAGCCCGGTGAAACATCCAGAGTTAGTGAATATGGTGATTTTCCGTGAGAACTCTGAAGATATTTATGCTGGCGTGGAATGGGTGGCAGGCTCACCTGAAGCAAATAAAGTGATCCAATTTTTGCAACAAGAAATGGGCGTGAAAAAAATTCGTTTTACTGAAGATTGCGGTATTGGGATTAAACCTGTTTCCAAACAAGGTACACAACGCTTGGTTCGTGCCGCGTTGCAATATGTGATTGATAACGACCGCACTTCGCTTACTTTGGTACATAAAGGTAATATTATGAAATTTACCGAAGGTGCATTTAAAGAATGGGGCTATCAAGTGGCGCAAGAATTTGGTGCAACCTTAATTGAGCAAGGTCCATGGATGCGTTTAACAAATCCGAATACAGGGCGCGAGATTGTGATCAAAGATTGCATTGCAGATGCGTTTTTACAGGAAGTGTTATTGCATCCTACTGATTATGATGTGATTGCGACTTTAAATCTCAATGGTGATTACATTTCTGATGCTTTGGCGGCACAAGTGGGTGGTATTGGCATTTCCCCAGGGGCGAATATTGGCGATGAAGCTGCGATCTTTGAAGCTACTCATGGTACTGCGCCAAAAATTGCAGGACAAAATAAAGGCAACCCAGGTTCATTAATTTTAAGCGGAGAAATGATGTTACGTCATTTAGGTTGGGTTGAAGCGGCTGATCTTGTGGTTAAAGCGGTGTCCAAAACTATCGCGGATAAAACCGTTACCTTTGATTTTGCGGAGATGCTTGAAGGAGCGACGTTGCGCTCAACTTCTGAGTTCGCACAAGATATTGTTGCCAATATGTAAGGAGTAACTATGTCAGATTTTCTATTAGATTATCAGAAACAAGTTGATGAACGAGCTAAATTAGGTGTCGTGCCACAACCGTTAAATGCGAAACAAACTGCGCAACTGATAGAATTATTAAAAAATCCACCACAAGGAAAAGAAGCTTATTTATTAGAATTATTTGAAACTCGCATTCCTGCTGGTGTAGATGAAGCCGCTTATGTGAAAGCATCATTCTTATCTGCGGTAAGCAAAGGGGATGTGGTTTGTTCGTTAATTTCGGCGGAAAGTGCGGTGAGAATTTTGGGCAAAATGCAAGGTGGTTATAATATTGAGCCACTTTTGACCGCACTTGATGATCCTAAACTTGCACCGATTGCGGCGGAAGAATTATCTCGCACATTGTTGATGTTTGATAATTTCCATGATGTGCAATCCCGAGCAGAACAAGGTAATGTTTATGCGCAACAAGTTTTGCAATCTTGGGCAAATGCAGAGTGGTTTACGTCTCGCCCGAAATTAGCCGAAAAATTAACTGTGACTGTGTTTAAAGTGTCAGGGGAAACCAATACAGACGATCTTTCACCTGCACAAGATGCGTGGTCACGCCCTGATATTCCATTACACGCCAAAGCGATGTTAAAAATGCCACGTGATGGTATTGAACCCGATGAACCAACTCAAGTGGGTCCGATTCAACAAATTGAAACCTTAAAACAAAAAGGCTTTCCATTAGCTTATGTGGGCGATGTGGTTGGAACAGGATCGTCACGAAAATCGGCGACTAACTCGGTGCTTTGGTTTATGGGCGAAGATATTCCTTATATTCCAAACAAACGCGCAGGCGGTATTGTGTTGGGCGGAAAAATTGCCCCGATTTTCTTTAATACCTTAGAAGATGCGGGAGCATTGCCGATAGAAGTGGACGTGAGTCACTTAAATATGGGCGATGTCATTGATATTTATCCTTATGCAGGCAAAATTTGTCGTCATAACACTGATAATGTTCTTGCAGAATTTAGCTTAAAAACGGATGTATTATTAGATGAAGTACGCGCGGGTGGTCGTATTCCACTGATTATCGGTCGCGGTTTAACGCATAAAGCACGTGTTGCTTTAGGGGTGCCTGAAAGCGAGATCTTTGTTAAACCACAAAATGCGGTGGAAAATCACAAAGGATTTACTTTAGCGCAAAAAATGGTGGGGCGTGCTTGTGGTGTAGCTGGCATTCGGCCAGGGCAATATTGCGAACCGCGTATGACTTCAGTGGGATCACAAGATACTACAGGTCCAATGACACGCGATGAATTAAAAGATTTAGCTTGTTTAGGTTTCTCGGCGGATCTTGTCATGCAGTCTTTCTGCCATACAGCGGCTTATCCAAAACCTGTGGATGTGGTCACGCACCATACTTTGCCTGATTTTATTATGAACCGTGGCGGCGTGTCCTTGCGCCCTGGGGACGGTGTGATCCACTCATGGCTCAATCGTATGCTGTTACCAGATACTGTTGGAACAGGCGGCGATTCACATACACGTTTTCCTATTGGAATTTCATTCCCTGCGGGTTCGGGCTTAGTCGCTTTTGCGGCGGCAACCGGGGTGATGCCATTAGATATGCCGGAATCGGTTTTAGTACGTTTCACAGGTAAAATGCAAGAAGGCATTACCTTACGCGATTTAGTCCATGCCATTCCATATGTTGCGATTAAACAAGGTTTGCTCACCATTGAAAAGCAAGGTAAGAAAAATATTTTCTCAGGTCGAATTTTGGAAATTGAAGGTTTGGAAGATTTGAAAGTAGAACAGGCTTTTGAACTTTCCGATGCTTCGGCAGAACGTTCGGCGGCGGCTTGTACCATTAAACTCAACAAAGAACCGATTATTGAATATCTCAATTCAAACATTACTTTATTGAAATGGATGATCGCTGAAGGTTATGGTGATGCACGTACACTGGAACGACGTGTCAAAGCAATGGAAAATTGGCTTGCTAATCCAACTCTTTTAGAAGCGGATAAAGATGCTGAATATGCAGCAGTGATTGAGATTAATTTAGATGAAATCAACGAGCCGATTGTATGTGCGCCAAATGATCCTGATGATGCTCGTTTATTATCAGAAGTACAGGGCGATAAGATTGATGAAGTGTTTATCGGATCTTGTATGACCAATATAGGGCATTTTCGTGCCGCTGGTAAATTACTCAATCAATTCAAAGGAATGATTCCAACCCGTTTATGGGTGGCTCCGCCAACCAAAATGGATGCGGCATTGTTAACCGAAGAAGGTTATTACAGCATTTATGGCAAAAGTGGTGCGCGTGTCGAAATGCCGGGTTGTTCACTTTGTATGGGCAACCAAGCGCGTGTGGCGGATAAAGCCACAGTGGTTTCAACCTCTACGCGGAACTTTCCTAACCGTTTGGGGCAAGGTGCCAATGTGTATCTTGCGTCAGCAGAATTGGCAGCCGTTGCGGCATTGCTAGGTAAATTACCAACACCTGCGGAATATCTCACTTATGTGGCGGATTTACAGAAAGAAAAAGACGATGTTTATCGTTATATGAATTTCAATGAAATCAGCACCTATATAAAAAAAGCGAATAATGTGATTTTTCAGCAAGCACTGTAGTGTGAAGCAGCAAAGTGATCTGCCCCCCAAAAGTTGGACAGGTTAGTTAACTTAAATATTGAGCTCGGTATTGCACTGGGCTCAATCCTTTTAAACCAAGTTTAATTCGTTTTTGGTTGTAATACACTAAATATTCTTCAATTTCAGCCTGTAATTCAGCAATTGAATGATAACTCCGAGAGTAAAAGCACTCTGATTTTAATATTGCAAAAAAGCTTTCAATCACCGCATTATCGTAGCAATTTCCTCGGCGACTCATACTTTGCACCGCTTTACCCGCCAACATCTTTACCCATTCCGCCGAGCCATACAATACGCCTTGGTCGCTATGAATAATCGGGCATTCTGTCGGTTTAATCCTACTAAGCCCTTGTTCTAACATCTTTTTTACCAATGAAAACTTCGGGCGTGTCGCAAAGTTATAAGCAATAACTTCTCGGTTAGCCAAGTCCATCAGCGGTGAAAAATAAAGCTTTTCTTGCCCAACCTGAAATTCCGTGACATCCGTTACCCATTTTTGATTGAGTGCCGTTGCTGTAAAATCACGATTCAGTAAATTCGGGGCAATATGCGATGTTTTTCCTCGTTTTCCATGTCTTTTCTTGCGTAAAATGGAATGAATGCCTAACTCGTTCATCAGCTGTAACACCGTTTTATGATTCAAATGGAAGCCCCTTTGGCGTAATTTGAGTGTCATTGGGCGATAACCATCTCGGTTTTTGTTCTTTTTATACAGCGATAAGATAGCCTCTTTAGCTTCGTGATAATTTCGCTTAATCTCTTTATAGTAAAAGCTTGAGCAAGGCATTTTAGCCACACGAAGTAAATCATTTAATGCATGGTTTAGCTTCAATCTTTCAATAATTTTTCTTTTTTCTGTCGTTGTTTTTGACGGTCGAGCGCCTCCAACTCCTTTAGATAAGCAATCTCCGCTCGAGCCAAGGCGAGCTCTCGCTGCAGCTTTTTAAACGCTTTAAGTGAAAAATCTGTGGTTTCTGGAATTTCAATGTCTTTCTTTTTCATCTTTGGCTTCACTATTTTCGGTATTTGAAGGTTTGTATCAGGCGATTTTACGCCATCAAGCCCTCTTTCCCGAAATGCTTTTAGCCAATAAATGATGAGAGCGTGGGAAATTTGATGAAGCTTAGCCACCTCACGGATACCATAATCCTGTTCGATGACGAGTATGATAATTTTCAAACGAAATTGATAAGAGTAGGACATAATCTGCACCTCAAATTAGGTGTACAGGTTTTGGGGGGCAGATCATTTTTTGTTAAAAGTTGCATTTTCTCTGTTTGTGGTTAAAACACACACTTCTTTGTCATCGCTGAATTAGAGATCGGCGAATGATGTATTATTAACTTACTTTGTTAGGAGTAAAAAATGTCTCTAAGCGTAGAACAAAAAGCTGCAATCGTTGCAGAATTCGGTCGTGATGCGAAAGATACTGGTTCATCAGAAATTCAAGTCGCATTATTAACTGCTCAAATCAACCACCTTCAAGGTCACTTTGCTGAGCATAAAAAAACTAATTTCCGGAGAAATTAGTTTTTTGACTTTAATCCACAATTCGTAAATGGGATGGTGATTTTTGGGTAGCTGATTTAGGTTTATCCACAGCTTGGCTAAAGTTTGTTGGTTGTTCATCTTGTGGTGGCTGATTTAATTCATCATATATAGCCTCCCCTTCAAACATTACACCATCCCCATTTTCTCTTGCATAAATTGCAAGTGCTGCTCCCATTGGAATATAAAGCTCCCTAGCAACACCTTTAAAACGGGCATTAAATTGAATGAAATCATTGGTTAATTGTAAATTGCCGGTAGCACTCGGCGAAAGATTCAACACAATCTGTCCATCTTTCACATATTCCATAGGCACACTAACGCCATAATAGGTCGCATCAACCACTAAATAAGGAGTGAAATTACAATCTAGCAACCAATCGTAATAAGCTCGCAGTAAGTAGGGGCGTTTGGCCGGTAATTTAGTTGTCATTATTTTTCATCCAATAAATTCTTAGGCGCCGCTTCACCGACTGATTGCAGGAAGGAATCTCGGGCAAAAACTCTATCCATATACCCTTTCACGGCTTTACTGCCAGTTCCGGTAAATTCAACTCCCATGTTTTTTAATTTCCAAAGAAGAGGTGCAATATAGCAATCAACCAAACCGAATTCATCACTCATAAAATATTCAAATTGTTGAAAGACTGGTGCAATCGCTAAAAATTCTTCTTTAAGTTGTTTCAACGCTTGGGCCTGCTCTGCAGCCGTACCATTTTCAGCATTAGCTAAGGTCGGATACCAATCATGCTCAATGCGTAACATTAATAAACGATCTTTAGCACGAGAAACAGGATATACCTGCATGAGTGGCGGATGTGGAAAACGCTCATCTAAATATTCCATGATGATACGTGAATTATATAAAACCAAATCTCTATCAACTAATGTTGGTAATGTGCCATAAGGATTTAATTCCATTAAATCTTCTGATAATGCTTGTGGATCAACTTCTTCGTTTTCATAAGCAACTCCTTTTTCCGCTAAAACGATTTTAACCTGATGGCTATAAATATCGTTTTTATTTGAAAAAAGCGTCATTACTGAACGTTTATTTGATGCATTGGACATGTATTCCTCCGAAGATCCAAAAAATGCGATTCACTACTAATAAGGGCGCGCATTCTAGCACAAATCAGAACCCAATTACCAATTAATTCTATTTTTTACTTTAATTTCAATAAGTTATACTCAATCCATAAAAAATCAATTTTATCTCTTATTTATATTTATAAATACTCAAACCACCTAAAACTTGAACTTCGTCACAGAAAAAAATTTACTAAAAAAATAGAATAGAGGCGGATTTACTGTATCTAGGAGGTTGTACTATGTGGAAATCAATTTCTCAGGTCTTAGCAGATCAATTCGGCGCATACTATTCCATCAAGGAAAAAAATAAAGTTCATAGCGGCGAAATGAATGAAGCCTGGATCATTAATGACGGAATTCAAGCCGTTTTCGTAAAAGTAAATGAACGGAGCTATCGCTCGATGTTTCGTGCTGAAGCTGACCAGCTCATTCTCCTAAATAAAACAGAATCCATTCGGGTACCACAAGTCTATGGTGTGGGATGCTCACAAAATCATAGTTTCATTCTCATGGAAGCCTTACCGATTACCCAACAAACCGCATTAACTAGCGATTTTGGCTTGCAGCTGGCTAAATTGCATCAATTAAACGGCACTGGTCATTACGGGTTAGATTTTGATACTTGGTTAGGTCCTGAATATCAACCTAATAAATGGAGCCTAAGCTGGGCAAAATTTTTCAGCGAACAGCGTATTGGCTGGCAATTACAACTTTGCGAAGATAAAGGATTATCATTTGGTAATATTGAGCAGATTGTTCACAGAAGTACTAAAAAATTGGAAAAACATCAGCCATCTCCGGCTTTATTACATGGAAATCTATGGATTGAAAATACTTGCATCGCAGGTAACCAAACCGTAACCTACGATCCCGCCTGCTATTGGGGAGACCGCGAGTGTGACCTGGCGTTTAGTGAATTATTTCAACCATTCCCTATGGAGTTTTATCAATCGTATAATCAGGCGTATCCATTGGATCAAGAAGGTTATCAACAACGTAAAGGATTGTACCAACTCTACCATCTACTTAATTTCAGTCATCGATTCAACGGAAACTATATCCAACTAACTCAGAAATATATCGACAAATTACTTAATGAATAAACAAAAAGAGCGCAATTTTCATTGCGCTCTTCTTTATTCGTCATCCATTATTGAACAACAATAGTCTCAGGTTGACGGCTTTCGTATAACGGAGCCGGGCCTTGTGGACCACCATTCACGTGACCGCCTTCTTGGTGTAATTTCAACACAGAACCAGCTGAAGTAATTTCAACACGGCGGTTTGGACGTAAACAATCTTTTTCTTCTTGACTTGCATGACGGAATCCTGGACAAGCTTTAACTTGTGGATTTTTACCGTAACCGATAGCTGTAATTTGTGCAGTTATACCATCTTCGATTAAGCGGGCTTTCACACGGTTAGCACGACGTTGGGAAAGTCCCATATTGTAAGCATCTGAACCTAAACGATCGGTATAGCCTGCAACTTTAACATCTTTTGCACTGCTAGATTTCAACTGAGCAGCTACGTTGTCAACAACTTCTCTACCACGACGGGTTAACGTATCTTTATCGAAGTCGAATAAGAAGTCACCACTTAAGACAAAGTTAGTATTGCCGTTACAACCATTTGGATACCAGAAGAAGCTTTGTGCATTGTGGTTTTTGTCAAACAATACTTTATATTGACAAATTTTGTGGATACCTTGTTCGCGATAGTTGAATGCATAATCCCATTCTTCAACGCCATATAAGCCTTCTGCGAAGTGCGGACGACCAAGTAGATTATAGATTTGGTCTTTGTTCATACCACGTTCAACCATACGAACATTATCCCAGTTTGGCCAAGAACCAAATTGGCTACCATCATGGTTAAAAGCAGATTTATCGATATTTGGCCATTTCAATTGTGGCACTTGAACACCATCTTTTTCTACATATTCAGGTTGACCATCTGCGGTGACCTTGCTTAAGTTACCGCAAGCGGCGACAGTTGCGACAGCAACAGCTGAAAGTAAAATGCGAGAGAATTTCATTTTTTTTACCTTTTTAGTTAAAGCGCGGTTTTAACACTGCACTATCAAACATTATAAATTCAATGGAAAAACTATAAAAAGTTTCGGTGGATATGTTAAAGATAAATGCCTTTCTTGTAAAGTAAGAAAATGCGATAAATCCTTTAATTTATTAAGTTTTTTTGTAAATTTATGTAAAGAATTTACAATTTTTCTTTACAATTCAATGGATAAAATCCTGCCCATTTTTAGCCCGATAACGATTAATTAGAGCGGCTAGAGTCTCCTCACTTTGTTTTCCCAATTTCTGTAATAACGTCTTTTTCACCTTATATTTCACAGAGATAACCGAACAATCCGGCATTTTTTGTAAAATCAAATCATCGCTGGTAGAAAGTCCATCAATCAATTGTAAATCCAACGCTTGTTGGCCAAACCAGTGCTCTCCTGTTGCCACTTTATTAATATCTACACAAGGACGATTTTGAGAAACAAAATCCTTAAATAATTGATGGGTTTCTTCCAATTCCTGTTGAAACTTCTGTTTGCCTTTTTCGGTATTTTCTCCCAATAAGGTCACCGTACGTTTAAATTCTCCGGCAGTCATCACATCTACATCCACATCATGTTTCTTTAAAAAACGATGCACATTTGGCACTTCTGCCACCACCCCAATAGAACCGATGATGGCAAAAGGAGCTGCAACGATATGATCCGCCACACAAGCCATCATATAACCACCACTGGCCGCAACCTTATCAACCGCAACCGTCAATTTAATCCCTTTTTGTTTTAAGCGAGCTAGCTGAGATGCCGCCAATCCATAACCATAAACTACACCTCCAGGACTTTCTAAGCGCAATAAAACCTCATCCTGGGGTTTTGCCACTTCAATAATCGCAGAAATTTCCTCACGTAATGCTCGAGTTTGTGATGCATGAATATCCCCTTCGAAATCAATTACATAAATACAGGGTTTCACATCTTCAATACCTTGCTTTAATTTTGTCTTATGCGCTTTGATTTCTTCTTTATGGGCTTTTTTTTCTGCCTTTTCAGCTAATTTGATTTCTTCTTCGGAAAGTAAAAAGTGGGCCAAATGTTTCGCATTCTGACGATACTCTTCGGCCAAATCCTTAAGGATTAATTCTCCATAATGGGATTGATTACGCTGCTTAGCATTGATAATGAGTGCCACAATTAAGGCAATCATCAATAAAATCGTTAAAATTTCCAAAATAAAAATACCGTAACCGGTCAAAATATCGCTCCACATAGACGCTCCTTCATGGCAAAAAAATACCGCGGCATTCTACTGATTCCTGTGCAAATTCACTAACTTTTTATGGAAAAATTTCCCGATTCAGGTAAACTACTGCGGTTTTTTATGCTTAATTTTTAATGAATTAGCGAGGTTTATATGACAAAAATTGCATCGATTAAAGATGTGTTACAGGGCGACATCGCTATCGGTGAAAGCGTGACAGTACGTGGCTGGGTTCGCACCCGTCGTGACTCCAAGGCCGGCCTTTCTTTTTTAGCGGTATATGATGGTTCCTGCTTCGCCCCAATCCAAGTTATCGTTAACAACGATATTGAAAACTATGAAAGCGAAGTATTGCGTCTCACTACCGGCTGTGCCGTAATCGTTACAGGTACTGTAGTTGAATCGCCGGCAGAAGGGCAAGCGGTTGAATTACAAGCACAAAAAGTTGAAGTCACAGGTTTTGTAGAAGACCCGGATACTTATCCTATGGCAGCTAAGCGCCACTCTATTGAATATTTGCGTGAAGTTGCACATTTACGTCCTCGCACCAATATTATCGGTGCTGTGGCTCGTGTTCGCCATTGCTTGGCACAAGCTATCCATCGTTTCTTCCACGAACAAGGTTTCTATTGGGTGGCCACACCGCTTATCACCGCATCCGATACCGAAGGTGCCGGCGAAATGTTCCGTGTTTCCACATTAGACTTGGAAAACTTACCGCGTACCGAACAAGGCAATGTAGATTTTAGTCAAGACTTCTTCGGCAAAGAATCCTTCTTGACCGTATCCGGCCAACTTAATGGCGAAACCTATGCCTGTGCATTAAGTAAAATTTATACTTTCGGGCCGACTTTCCGCGCTGAAAACTCCAATACAACCCGCCACTTGGCCGAGTTCTGGATGGTAGAGCCGGAAGTAGCCTTCGCGACGCTGGCAGATAATGCCAAATTAGCTGAAGATATGTTGAAATATGTTTTCCGTGCCGTATTGGCTGAACGCCGTGATGATTTGGAATTCTTTGCCAAACACGTAGATAGCGAAGTGATCAACCGTTTAGAGCAGTTCGTCAATTCAGATTTTGCTCAAATTGATTATACTGATGCTATCGACGTATTATTGAAATCCGGCAAAAAATTCGAATTCCCAGTATCTTGGGGTATTGATCTATCCTCCGAACACGAGCGTTATTTGGCAGAAGAATATTTCAAATCCCCGGTCGTTGTGAAAAACTATCCGAAAGATATCAAAGCCTTCTATATGCGTCTCAATGACGACGGTAAAACCGTGGCAGCAATGGATGTATTAGCTCCTGGGATTGGTGAAATTATCGGCGGTTCACAACGTGAAGAACGCTTGGAAGTCTTGGACAAACGCATGGCCGAAATGGGGCTCAATCCGGAAGACTACTGGTGGTATCGTGATTTACGTAAATACGGCACCGTGCCACATTCCGGTTTTGGCTTAGGTTTTGAGCGCCTCATCGTATATGTGACCGGTGTTCAAAATATTCGTGATGTGATCCCATTCCCTCGTTCACCACGTAACGCCAATTTCTAATCTTTCCAAAACGACTGTCTTCGTTGAGATCGTTTCCTGCGATTTCGACGGGCAGTCGTTTTTTCGTTAGCCATATCAGAGGAAGCGCATTGCGTATTTTCGTAAAACGCCCCTTTGAAAATTGGAGTTTTCTCAAAAACAGCATCTAAGTCATTGATTTTATTAGTGTTGATTAAAAAAGTTTTTTCAGCGCTTATTTAGGAAAGTAATATGGACAAAATTAAGCAATTATTTGCCAACAATTTCAGTTGGGCACAACGTATGAAAGAGGAAAATTCTACCTATTTCAAAGAGTTGGCCGATCACCAAACCCCCCATTATTTATGGATCGGTTGTTCTGACAGCCGTGTTCCTGCAGAGAAACTCACTAATCTGGAGCCCGGTGAATTATTCGTTCACCGTAACGTAGCCAATCAAGTGATCCACACAGATCTCAACTGTTTATCGGTAGTGCAATACGCGGTGGATGTGTTAAATATCGAGCATATCATCATTTGTGGTCATACTAATTGTGGTGGGATTAAAGCGGCTATTGCGGATAAGGATTTGGGATTAATCAATAACTGGTTGTTACATATTCGTGACATTTGGTTTAAACACGGCCATTTATTGGGCAAACTTTCACCGGAAAAACGTGCTGATATGCTGACCAAAATCAATGTGGCAGAACAGGTTTATAACTTAGGTCGCTCATCTATCGTGAAAAGCGCTTGGGAAAAAGGCAAGAAATTATCGCTACACGGTTGGGTATATGACGTTAACGATGGATTCTTAATTGACCAAGGGGTAATAGCGAATAGCCGTGAAAGCCTGGAAATATCCTACCGCAACGCGATTGCCCGTTTATTAACCTTGGAAGAGGAAGATATTTTAAGAAAAGAACCGACTGAGGAAAACCCATAAATCAAAACAAAAAGTGCGGCAACTCTTGTTAACCGCACTTTTTTTATTTGACCTGTAAGGTTTGCATATATAGCAACGGATCGATTTCCGTTAAATAATGCCCCAATTCTTGCGTTTCCGGTTTATGTACGTAAGGCAATTTGCCAAGCAACGGTGCCGCAATATTTTTACTCAATATCTCTATAATTTCTGCGTAGTGGCTCAATCCCGGATTAATCCGGTTGGCTATCCAGCCTAACATCGGTACGCCTAACTGCTCAATTGCTTTAGCGGTTAATAAGGCGTGATTAATACAACCTTCTTTGATGCCAACGACCAGTACCACCGGCATTTTGTGTTGGCTGACCCAATCGGCAAAGCTCTTACCTTCCGCCATTGGGGTCATAAAACCGAATGACCCCTCCACCACAACTGATTGATAACGTTGATTAAGCGCATCTAGCATTTGATCGACTTTAGTCAGCTTAATGCGACCACCATCAACGCCCAACATCGGTAAATTATGGGAAAACGTGTAACTATTAATGTCTTGATAAGCGACCTTTTGATTGGAAGCATGCATCAACGCAAGCACATCATTATTATCCATATTATCGTAATCGCTATCCTGTGTGCTTGGCTCGCTTATAGCCGGATACAGGCTTTCCTCACAACCGCAGGCAATCGGTTTAAAACCGACAATTTGCACGCCTCTCGCCTGTAAAGCCTGAATAATGGCGCGACAAGCAGTAGTTTTACCAACATTGGTATCGGTACCTACCACAAAAAAGCTGCTCATTTTGTCTCCCTCACAGTCTGAATTCTTAAAAATTGAGAAAAAGCCTCAAATGGGCGGCGATTCTAGCGAAGTTTGTTCCTTGAAAAGTTGAGATAACGCAAGGTTTACACTAAGGTTAACAAAAAATTTACAATTACTTGATCCAGCTCAAACTATTAAAGAGTCCGTCATCTTCTTTAGCCAGTTGCAAGTAAAAGCCTTGTCCTTGAATCGCCTGCAACACTTCCTGCTTATCAGCATTCTTTAATTCTTTGCTTCCCAGTAAATTAAACGGCATGACGAATTGTGGTCGACCAAACGCCTGTAATAAGACATCCGGCACCTTGGAAAAATCATCTCGTTTAGCAATATAAAGATAGCTTCCCGGCTTTTTTACGCTTTTATAAATGGCACAAAGCATATTTTCTCCCAAAATAAAAACCCTGCTGGGTTACCCCAACAAGGTTTTTTACACAGTGAAGGAATTATTTAGTTAATGCTTCTTTCACTTCAGTTGCTTTTTGTTCAACAGCGTCTTTTGCTTCACCCGCTGCTTCTTTGGCGCTACCGACTTTCTCTGCTGCCGCATCTTTCAATTCGGCTGCTTTGTCGGATACCGCTTGTTTGGCATCAGCCATTTTTTCCATAGCCGCGTCTTTCGCTACGCCTACTTTCTCAACTGCTGCATCTTTTGCATCAGAAATTTTTTGAGCTGCCGCATCTTTCATTTCAGTTGCGGTTTGTTTAGCGGAGTCCATCGCGTCTTTTGCTGCATCTTTGACATCTGCGGCTGCATTTTTAGCGGCTTCTTTTACATCAGCTGCTGCATTTACCGCGGCATCTTTCATATCAGCCGCTGCATTAGCGGTGGCATCTTTGGCCGCTTCAACTTTCTGTGCGGTTTCCTGTTTATCAAAACAACCTGTCATGGTTAATGATGCGCCAAGAACTAATGCTGCTAATACTGATTTTTTCATTTTCAAATCTCCATTTAATCGTTTATCAATGAAAAGCAAAGCGCTTGGGCTTTGCGGAGACGTAGTTTACGGAAAAATCCAAAAAAGAAAACCTTTTCGACCGAAATTTACTTTTGCCACACCTTTACATTTCCTTATAACAAGCAAAATGGCTTCCTAACACACTGAAATCAAAAAATATTCTAAAAAGTTCCCGAAAAAAATTTTATTTTTTGTAAAGAAGATAACCTTATCATTTTGTTTATTATTTAAACAACTTATAGATTTTCCGGTGGATAATGATGGCTTTCTAAACGTCCTTTCTGACCATCCCAATCCACTTGAGCAATGGTAGATGGATAAAAACTAATCGGATTCCGCTTGCCATAAAGCTCTGCCACAATGTCACCAACCAATGGTAAATGGGAGATTAATAACACTGCCTGCGTCCCTTGCTCTGCCAGTACGGCTAAATAATTGGCTACAGTTGTTTCATTACCATAGGGCGTAATACCTTCCCACGTCTCCATTTTATTATCTAAATCGCCTGAAAATGCTGCTGATACTGCCGTGAAAGTTTGTTGTGCACGGGTATAAGGGCTCACCAGCACCTTATCCAGCACAATTCCTGTCATTTTCAAATACTGTTGTAACCATTCGCCCTGCAATGTTGATTGATGTTTACCATAATCCGTTAAACGGCGCTCTTTATCGCTTTGAGCCATCACTTCGGATTCACCGTGACGCATAATAAATACTTTCATTTCGCTTTCCTGTAAAAATTTAAAAATCAAAATAAAAATGGGAGCTATGCCCCCATTTATCCTTAAATGATCTCGATTATCCTTGTTCTAAAAGGCAACCATCACTTAAGCGGCTTTTACCGCCTCAGCAATTTCTTCGGCACATTGCTGTGCCAAAGAACCGTCTTCACATTCTACCATCACGCGGATCAATGGTTCTGTACCGGATTTACGTAATAGAATGCGTCCTTTACCGGCGAGACGTTGTTCAACATCGGCAGCCACAGCACGCACATTATCATTTTCCAACGGATTGGTTCCGCCGGCAAAACGTACGTTAATTAGCACTTGCGGGAATAATTGTACTCCACCGGCTAATTCATGCAATGATAAACGGTGTTTAGCCATCGCAGATAACACCGCTAAGGAAGCAATGATGCCATCACCGGTAGTATTTTTATCAGCAATAATAATGTGACCGGAATTTTCGCCACCCAAAGTCCAACCGTTTTCCTGCATTTTTTCCAACACATAACGGTCGCCCACATTAGCCCGAACAAAAGGCACACCTAACATTTTTAAGGCGATTTCCAAGCTCATGTTACTCATAAGCGTACCCACAACACCACCTTTCAACTGACCGGATCGCAATGCTTCACGAGCAATAATAAAGAGGATTTGGTCACCATCGATTTGGTTACCTTTGTGATCGACCATCATAATGCGGTCACCATCACCGTCATAGGCCAAGCCCACATCGGCACCAACTTCCAACACTTTAGCCTGTAACGCACGTGTATCGGTCGCACCACAATGATCATTAATATTTGTACCGTTCGGTTGAGTACCGATTTCAATCACTTCAGCCCCTAACTCACGCATCACATTTGGTGCAATATCATAGGTAGCACCATTAGCACAATCCACAACAATTTTATAGCCATCTAAACTTAAGTGCGCTGGGAAAGTACCTTTACAAAACTCAATATAACGTCCTGCTGCATCTTTGATGCGACTTGCTTTACCCAAATCAGCGGATTCCACGCAGTCCATCGGTTGTTCCAACATTGCTTCGATCGCTTCCTCAATTTCATCAGGCAATTTTGTGCCTTGAGCAGAGAAGAATTTGATACCGTTATCATAGTATGGGTTATGTGAAGCAGAAATAACAATTCCCGCCTCCGCACGGAAAGTGCGGGTCAAATAGGCAATGGCCGGGGTTGGCATTGGGCCAGTAAAAGCGGCTGACAAACCGGCTGCGGCTAATCCCGCTTCTAGCGCAGATTCCAACATATAGCCGGAAATTCGGGTATCTTTACCGATCAGCACGGTACGGGAACCTTGGGAAGCCAAAACCTTTCCGGCTGCCCAGCCCAGTTTTAATGCAAAATCGGGCGTAATCGGATAACTACCCACTTTGCCGCGTACCCCATCGGTACCGAAATATTTACGATTTGCCATCATTCATCCTTAATTAATTGAAATGTTAAGCATTCAGCGTAGCTTGCCAGATTTTCAATGCATCGGCAGTTGCCGCCACATCATGAACGCGTAGAATTTTTGCACCGTTTTGTGCTGCAATTAGCGCACCTACCGCACTTCCAACCAGACGCTCGTCTACCGGTTTGTCCAATACAGCGCCAATCATCGATTTGCGCGAAAGGCCGATTAACAACGCATAGCCATCCTCGGTAAAACGGGCAAGCTGTTGTAATAATTGATAATTATGTTGTACGGTTTTGCCAAAACCAAAACCAACATCCCACAGAATATGTTCCTTAGCCAATCCCGCCGCCAAACAGTCTTGGGTTCGGGCTTGTAAAAACGCATACACTTCCGCAACCACATCGCCATAATGCGGCTCGGTTTGCATTGTGCGCGGTTGCCCCTGCATATGCATAATGCAGGTTGGCAAATTTAGTGCGGCTGCCGTTGCCAAGGCGCCGTCTTCGCGTAAGGCTCGAATATCATTGATCATATCCATACCAACTGTCGCAGCTTGTCGCATCACTTCAGCTTTAGATGTATCAACGGAAATCCAACAATCAAAGCGTTGTGCGACAGCTTCCACGACAGGCACAACGCGCGCTAATTCTTCCTCAAGGGAAACCTCAGCAGCCATCGGACGGGTCGACTCGCCACCAATATCAATAATGGTTGCGCCTTCTTTAAGCATTTTTTCCGCTTGGAATAATGCATTATCCAATTGCAAAAAACGCCCGCTATCGGAAAAGGAATCCGGTGTAACATTGAGGATGCCCATAATTTGCGGCGAACCCAAATCTAGACATTTATTATTGGCGTAAAGTTTCATCACGTCCGGCAGGTATTAAAAAATTGAAGGGCGTCATTATAGCGAAAGATCGACTATTTTTGTATGGAAATGGAGTTTGTTTTTTATATCCCATAAAATCAATAGGTTACACTACTTTTTTAAGCAAACGATGGTTTTCCCAAGGGGATTTTATACGATAAACTGGGTTTTAAAACCAACTCTAATAAAATCAATGAGTTACATGCTATTTTAGATAAAACTTTGATTTTCGATGGGGCGTTTAAGGGAATAAAAAAGGACGGTTTCCCGTCCTTTCATTTATTCACCTTGCAATTATTTAACTTCGCGGAACAAAATTTCGCCCGGAATAACCGAACCTTGCCAGTAAAGCTCACTGGCCACTTTTTCCGCTAATTGTAAGAAGGCTTGGCCGATTTCACCTTGCGGATCTGCTGCCACTGTCGGTTTACCAAAATCCAAATCTTCCCGTAAACGAATATGTAATGGCAATTGGCCAAGCACTTGCACGTTATATTTACGCGCCATTTTTTCTGCGCCACCGGTACCAAAAATTGCTTCATGGTGGCCGCAATTAGAACAAATATGCATCGACATATTTTCAACAATTCCCAATACCGGCACGGAAACCCGTTCGAACATGGCAATGCCCTTCACCGCATCCAATAATGCAATATCCTGTGGCGTTGTTACCACCACGGCACCAGTCACCGGAATCTGTTGGGAAAGGGTTAGCTGAATATCGCCGGTGCCCGGAGGCATATCGATTACTAAATAATCTAGCTCATTCCACAAGGTTTCATTCAATAATTGGCTTAACGCACTGCTAGCCATTGGACCACGCCAAATAGTCGCATTATCATCACTCATCAGATAACCAATGGAATTGCTGTCTAAGCCTAATGCCTTAATTGGGCTGATATGTTGATTATCCGGTGAGGTTGGGCGTTGATCCGCCGCACCTAGCATATGTGGAATCGATGGACCGTAAATATCCGCATCCAAAATACCTACTTTGGCACCTTGTGCTTGCAGAGCCAAAGCTAAATTCACCGATACCGTTGATTTACCAACACCACCTTTCCCCGAAGTCACGGCAATAATATTTTTCACGCCTTTCACCGCCGGTTGGTCGTTGGCACGTTTTAAGGTCGCAATTTGATAATTCACTGCCCATTTAATTTGGCGACAATCGGCTGCGGCTAACAAAGCTTCAGAAACGCTTTGTTTGAGTGCCTCCACACCGGTATTCCAAGCAAAAGGTAATTGCAATTCAATGCGTAGCAAATCACCGGCTTTTTCCGCTTTTTTTAACGCATTTAAAGCAATGAGATCTTTTTTAAGGGTGGGATACTGAAATTGTTGAATGATTTGGCTAATTTGCGCCTGCTGTTGCGGGCTGAGGTTATCGGAGAAGGTTGTTGTCATATCTGTTCCTTGAAAGTAGAGTAAATTTGTCGGGCACATTTAACCATTTTCAGCGCCATCTGTTAAGTAACTTGTTCGTTCAACTAGAAAAAATACCGTTGTTCGGGTATCATACGCGCAATTTTTTTGCACCTTAAACAGAGAAAAACAATGTCAAATTCATCCCGTAAAATTTTAGTGACCTGTGCCTTGCCTTATGCCAATGGCGCTATTCATTTGGGTCATATGTTGGAGCATATCCAAGCGGATATTTGGGTTCGCTTTCAACGGATGCGCGGCCACCACGTACATTTTGTGTGTGCAGATGATGCACACGGCACGCCGATTATGCTCAATGCCGATAAATTAGGCATTACTCCGGAGCAGCTTATCGAGCAGGCGAAAGCAGATCATATTCGTGATTTCCAAGGGTTTAATATTAGCTTCGATAATTATCATTCCACCCACAGTGAAGAAAATCGCGAAATCACAGCTGAAATTTACAACAAACTCAACGCAGCCGGTTTTATTAAAACTAAAACTATTTCGCAGCTTTTTGACCCGGAAAAAAATATGTTCTTGCCTGATCGTTTCGTCAAAGGTACTTGTCCGAACTGCGGTGCGGAAGATCAATACGGGGATAACTGCGAAGTCTGTGCATCAACTTATAGCCCAATGGATTTGCTTAATCCGCGTTCAGCGGTCTCCGGTGCAGCTCCTATCGTAAAAGAATCGGAACATTTTTTCTTTGATTTACCGGCCTTTGAAGGCATGTTAAAAGACTGGACCCGTTCCGGCACGCTACAGCCGGAAATTGCGAATAAGATGCAGGAATGGTTTGAAAGCGGTTTACAACAATGGGATATTTCCCGTGATGCCCCTTACTTTGGATTCCCAATTCCAGGCACCAAAGACAAATTCTTCTATGTTTGGTTGGATGCGCCAATTGGCTACATGGCATCCTTCAAAAATCTTTGCCAACGTGAAGGACTTGATTTTAATGAATTCTGGGCGGAAGACTCAACTGCCGAGCTTTATCACTTCATCGGTAAGGATATTGTTTATTTCCATAGCCTATTCTGGCCAGCCATGTTGCAAGGTGCAGGATACCGCAAACCGACCAACGTCTTTGCCCACGGCTATGTCACCGTAGACGGCGCGAAAATGTCTAAATCCCGCGGTACCTTTATTCAAGCATCAACCTATTTAAACCATCTTGATCCGGAATGTTTGCGTTATTACTACGCGGCTAAACTCAACGATCGTATTGAAGATCTGGATTTCAATTTGGATGACTTTGTACAACGGGTCAATACCGACATCGTAAATAAGCTGGTCAACCTGGCTTCACGTAATGCCGGTTTTATTGCTAAACGCTTTGACGGTAAATTGGCCAATACCTTGGAAGATACCGCGCTATTTAACGAATTTACCGCGCAAGCGGAGCAGATCGCGAATTATTATGAACAACGCGAATATAACAAAGCGATTCGTGAGATCATGGCATTAACCGATAAAGCCAATAAATACATTGATGAAAAAGCACCTTGGGTATTAGCGAAAGAGGAAGGCAAAGAAAGCGAATTGCAGGCGGTTTGCTCAATGGGTATCGAATTATTCCGTATCTTAATGAGTTATTTAAAACCGGTTCTACCACAATTGGCTGAACGGGCAGAATCCTTCCTGCAAACCGAATTACGTTGGGATAACATTGCCCAACCATTGCACAACCACCAATTAGCGCCGTTTAAAGCCTTGTTCTCGCGTTTGGACAAAAAACACATTGATGCCGTTGTGGATGAAACCAAAGCATTATTTGCCGCAACACAAACAGCCCCGGCAAGCAAAGCTGCAACAGAATCAGCCAGCAGTAATATCGAACCGATTGCCGATAGCATCAGCATCGATGATTTTGCCAAAATCGATATGCGAGTAGCGAAGGTATTGCAATGTGAGGCGGTTCCGGAATCCAACAAATTGTTGCGTTTCCAATTAGATTTAGGCGATCACCAACGCCAAGTACTTTCTGGTATTAAAGCTGCCTACGGCAAACCGGAAGAACTTGTTGGCCGTTTTGTGATTGTGGTAGCTAACCTTGCTCCACGCAAAATGAAATTCGGAGTTTCAGAAGGAATGATCCTCTCCGCCGGTAGCGGTGGTGCCGACTTATTCCTACTTTCCGCGGATAGCGGAGTCACTGCAGGAATGCAGGTTAAATAAAATAAAGGGCGACACTTGTCGCCTTTTTTATTGCTAAAATTGAGTAAATACCCTAGTATATCACTCAACTTATAGCATCAAAGACAACGAGGAAAATCATATGGCAAAGGAACTCATCTGTTACAAAAGAATGCCCGTATGGACTGCTGATCGCCTACCACAAATGTTTCGCGAAAAGCACAACACGAAAGTCGGTACTTGGGGGAAATTAACCGTATTAAAAGGCCAACTGAAATTTTTCGAGCTCAATGAAGATGGCTCAGTAATTGCCGAACATCTCTTTACCGCCGGCGGTGAATCACCTTTTGTTGAACCACAAAGCTGGCATCGCGTAGAAGCAGCAAGCGATGATTTAGAGTGTTTTTTGGAATTTTACTGTACGCCAGAAGATTACTTCAGTAAAAAATACAATATGACCGCCACGCATTCGGAAGTGGTCGAAGCCATGCAAACCATCCAACCATGCAAAGTATTAGATTTAGGTTGTGGCCAAGGACGCAACTCACTTTATTTGGCTCTTAAGGAATTTGATGTCACCGCTTGGGATCACAATGAAAGCAGCTTGGCTTTCTTAAACGAAACCAAGGCAAAAGAAAATTTAGAAATCGACACAGCGCTGTATGATATCAATCAGGCCGCGATTAGTGAAAATTATGATTTTATTCTATCCACTGTTGTCTTTATGTTCTTAGATCGTGCCCGTATTCCGGCGATTATTGACAACATGCAGCAACACACCAAACCGGGTGGTTATAATCTCATCGTTGCAGCTATGTCCACCGATGATGTACCTTGTCCGTTAGCCTTTTCCTTCACCTTCAAAGAAAATGAATTGAAGGAATATTATCAAGGTTGGCAATTCATTAAATACAATGAAAACATGGGTGAATTGCATAAAACCGATGAAAATGGTAATCGCATTAAAATGAAATTTGTCACCATGCTGGCTAAAAAACCACAATAATTCGATTAGCCACAAACAAGGGCGTTTTATATACGCCCTTGATTTTGTCTAGACGGCAACAAACGCCCCCTCGAAAATCAAAGTTTTTGTCAAAAACAACCATAACCCATTGATTTTATTAGGGTTGATGTAAAATCTATTTTTAGCGCATTGCTGTCGTTCAACCGTTCACGGGAAATTTGCCCAATCCCCTATTCCCCCTTATAATCTCCACTCCATTTATCCAAGAATAAAATTGAATGTCCAATAACGCCGGCGCCAATAAAAAAATAGCCAAAAACACTCTCTTTTTGTATATCCGCATGCTCTTCAATATGGGCGCGATGCTCTATATTTCCCGCGTGGTCTTGCGGGTGTTGGGCGTGGAAGATTTTGGTGTCTACAACATTGTTATGGGCGTGGTGATCCTATTTTCATTTTTTAACGGCACCATGACCGCCACTACACAGCGTTTCATTAATGTAGAAAAAGCCTCAGGTGATCCCTTAAAGGTTAATAAAGTCTTCAATATCAGTATCTTAAATCATGTACTGATTATGTTCTTGGTCGTTCTGTTGGCAGAAACCGCCGGCCTGTGGTTTCTGAATGTCAAACTTAATATTCCCGCTGCCCGAATGCCTGCAGCCAATATTGTCTATCAATTAGCGCTTTTAATCGCCTTGGTCGAAATCATCAAGGTGCCTTTTAATGCGATGATTGTAGCCCATGAAAAGATGGCTTTTTATGCTTGGCTCGGACTTGCAGAAACAGTACTTAAACTCAGCGCAGTATTTATCCTGATGCATATTGAGCATTACGATAAATTGATTGCCTATGGTGGCTTATTGCTTGGGGTAAGTCTGTCCGTGCTCTGTCTATTTGTGTTTTTCTGTAAACGCACATTTCCTGTGGAAACCCGTTTCCGCTTGTACAAGGATTTAGATAAAACCCGAGAGATGGTGAGTTTCTCCGGTTGGATGCTGTTGGGGCAAGTGGCCGTGGTCGGCTCCACTCAAGGTCTGAATATGGTTACCAACCTATTCTTCGGTGTCCTTGTAAACGCCGCGGTAGGTATTGCTAATCAGGTGGATGCTGCGGTTTATGCCTTCGTGAATAATTTCCAAGTAGCCTTTAATCCGCAATTGGTACAATCCTATGCAGCAAAGGATTATGAGCGTAACCGCCGTTTAATTTTGGCTACATCAAAATATTCCCTGTATTTGATTGCGATTTTATCAGCACCTGTCCTCTACTTTAGCCATACTCTGCTCACTTGGTGGTTAGGCGACAATCTACCGCAATATGTAGAACAATTGGTGCAAGCAACCATCCTTTGTTCGCTAATCAGTGCTATGGCCGGTTCTTTTTGGATGACCGCATTGGCGATCGGTGCACAAAGTGTTAAACAATATAATATCGTACTAACCTTAATCGATTTATGCACAGTACCTTTGGCCTACTATCTATTTACCTTAGGATTTAATCCTGTGTATGCCTTTATCGGTAAATTCACAACCGCTATGATTATGCAAATTTACCGACTTTACTTTATTAATAAAAAGGTGAAATTTAACCGTAGTGAATTTGTCTCATACCTGTTCAATGTGGTCGTGATTTTCACCCTAATGCTAAGCCTGATTTATTTATCGGATACCAAAAGAACCTATAGCTTTATGGCTTTCATCGGCGGAGCCTTTATTTTGGAAATCATTTTGATTGCCGTGATTGTGCTGTTTGGTCTTAATCGTCAGGAAAAAAATTTAATTTTTAGCTATATCAACCAGCGAGTACGCAAATGAATCAACAACTTATTGATTTAAAAAACAAACTGTCTCCGATTGCAGATTTAATCAAAGATAAGAGCGATGTTTTTTATTTTGATTACCCCCTACACCTCAATGTAGGTGACTTGTTAATCTACCATGGCACCGAACAGTTCTTTAAGGATCACGGTATTCAAATTCGCCTAAAACGTTGCGAATTTGATATGGATATTGACGAAGTCAAAGCTAAAATCACTGCCAATACGACTATTTTGTTGCATGGCGGCGGTAACTTTGGGGATCTCTATCCACAACACCAAAAAATTCGTGAGGCCATGGTTACTCATTTCCCCAACAATCGAATTATCGTTCTACCGCAAACCCTATACTTTAAAGATACCGATAATTTGCAGCAGTCTGCAAAATTATTCCGTACCCATGCAGATTGTCATCTGATTGCTCGCGATCAACGAACCTTTGATACATTTAAAACCTTTTCTGAGCATGTTTATCTATCTCCGGATATGGCTCATCAACTTTATGGTAGTTTACCGTGCAAAACTGAAATGACCGGCAAGGCACTCTACTTTTTACGCAAAGATGTCGAAGCAAGTCAAATTGAAAAAGAAATCACAGCAGCATTGCCGGCCGACGCTCATATTAAAGATTGGGATGATTTACTTTCGATGGTCGATAACAATGTTTTAGCCTTGAGTTGGCGTTTAAGTAAATGGGCTAACCAGCGACAAGCTTACTGGCTGAAAGATCAAATTAACCGTTTTTGGTTTACATATACGCAAGAAATTATCAAACGGGTAGCGAAAAACTTTCTAAGTTATGACCAAGTCACTACAACCCGTTTACACGGCCATATTTTTTCCTGCCTATTGGAAATCCCAAATACGGTCTGCGATAACGCCTATGGTAAAAATAAAGCTTATGCTGCTTTGTGGACTAAAGAATTGAATTTTGTCACTCTGGAATAAGCATGTTTGAGCTAAAACGTTTAATTACCGCAATGTTACTACCGCCTTTTAATGTCTTAATTTTATTAGGTATCGGTTTACTATTAAGTCGTCTGCAATGGAAAAAACTAGGTCGTTGTTGCCTGTTTCTATCGGTTTTGATTCTGTATATTTTTAGTATTCCCTATACAGCACAACTGTTGAAAGATAGCCTGGTTAAGAATGATGCGTTAAACCTACAGGAATATCAAAGTGCACAGGCGATCGTATTACTTGGTGGTGGGTTACGAGATAGCCAAGAGCTTTATGCCCCTTTGGCATCTAGTGCAGTACAGTTAGAACGCTTACGTTATGCGGCCTATTTGCAAAAATCCACCGGTTTACCATTATTGATCACGGGAGCCAGCCCAACCGGAGCAATTGAGGCTAAAATTGCTGCACAAGAATTGCAGGAGTTTTTTGATGTGCCTACCCGCTGGATTGAGCCGAAAGCCTTGACGACTAAAGAAAATGCACTTTATAGTCAAAAAATCCTGGCAGAAAACGGTATTCATAAAATTATTTTAGTAACCAATGAATGGCATATGCAACGAGCCAAACTGCTATTTGAACAACAGGGATTTGAAGTGCTCCCAGCTTCCGTAGGTGAAGGTAAAACCCCTGAGGAATATGGAATTAATCTATTTCATTTTGTTCCACAGGGCGGTGCTATGGCTAAGAACACCCAATTACTCAAAGAGTGGTTGGGCTATTGGAAAGAAAAATAGTCTGACAAGGTATTTTATTTATAAGCAAGGAGATTTTTTATGACGCAATTAACCCGTGAACAAATGTTGGCTATATTTGATCAACGACGCTCTTGTCGTTATTACGATGCCAATAAAAAAATTAGTGATGCAGATTTTGCTGCAATCTTAGAGTTTGCCCGCCAATCTCCTAGTTCTGTTGGTTCTGAACCTTGGCATTTTTTGGTAATTCAGGACAAAGCATTACGTGATAAACTAAAACCCTTTAGCTGGGGCATGGCTACACAATTAGATACTTGTAGCCACTTAGTCATTATTTTAGCGAAGAAAAATGTTCGTTATGACAGTGCATTTTTAATAGATTCGGCAAAACGTCGCGGAGTTGAAGAAGCACAAATGCCGGCAACCATGGCCCGTTATAAAGCCTTTCAAGAAAATGACATGGGCATTGCCGATAATGAAAGAGCTCTATTTGATTGGGCATCCAAACAAACCTATATTGCCTTGGGTAATATGCTGACTGGTGCAGCAGCCCTTGGCATTGATTCCTGCCCAATCGAAGGTTTTAACTATGCGTTAATGAATCAAACCCTGTCTGAGGCAGGACTTTTTGATCCGCAGGAATATGCAGTATCCGTTGCCGCGACCTTTGGTTATAAGGTCAAAGATATTGCCAAAAAAGCACGTAAACCGTTAGCCGATATAGTAACCTGGGCTAAGTAACAAAATGGCCGCTTATGCGGCCATTTCTATTTCGTATAGAATCAATTTAAGGTTGTCTGATCCGACAATAAATCGTCACATTCCCACCCAATATACTCACCACCAAAATCCAGAGCCAATTGCTCAAACTGTTGTACCAACTCAAAAATTTCGTTGTTATCCAACGGCATTTCCTGTTCTATTTTCACCAAAAAGAAGGGAAGTTCCTCATCATCAATTTTTAATGGTTGGCTTGAATATTTTAATGCGCTAAAAGAATATTGCCCTAGACTGAATTCATCCATAAAGGGAAACATTTTCGCTTCTTCATCAAAGTGAAAACTATGTTCAACTAAATAAGTATCCGCTAAATCCCGTCCTTTTTCAGTTAATAAACTCAGCACTTCTTCAGTCGCATTTAATTTAATTTCTAAAGGCGATGCCATTAGAAAATCAAAATAGATATCCCAATTGGGATCCTCCTGCACTGTCACATTTTCTACAAAATCAATTTGTTGCAAGACTTCTTGCAACAATTTAGGTTCTTTTGCATAAAAATGCATCTTAGCTTGATGATTACAAATAAAATGACCGGCAAAAAAAACATCTGGTAATGCCGATAATTGTGCCAAAATCTTAAAAATCCGATTAATTAAAATCTCATATTCCGGCTCTGCGGGTAACCCATCCTCATCACCTTGGTAAGGTATCGTTAATTCAACAATTTGGTTTAGCCCTTGATTATGGTATTTTTCAATATCCTCAATATTGGCCGTAAAAACTGCCGCCATACCGTTAACGGTTGAACGATAATTCTGCCAATTAGCCATATCCATAGGCTCTCCTTACTTAAACTCAGCCCAAATCGGAGCATGATCAGATGGTTTATCCATTGCCCGAATATCCAACGCAATACCAACATCAACACAACGTTCGGCAAGTTGACGATTAACTAAAATATGATCGATGCGCAATCCTCGATTATCATCAAATCCTTTCGAACGATAATCAAACCAAGAGAATTTATCATTTACCGTTGGGTTTAATTTACGAAAAGTATCTTCTAAACCATATTCATATAAACGTTGATACCACTGACGCTCTTCCGGTAAAAAAGAACATTTTCCAGTACGTAACCAACGTTTACGATTTTCTTCACCAATACCAATATCGAGATCGGATGGACTAATATTCATATCTCCCATTATTAAAATAGGATTTTCTGAATCATGGTCTTGTTCAATATAACGCTGTAAATCAGCATAGAATTTTTCTTTAGCAGGAAATTTTGTTTCATGTTGACGACTTTCGCCTTGTGGAAAATAGCCATTAATCGCGGTCAACAGACCAAAATCGGTTTCAAGATCCACCATAATAATACGTTTCTGTGCATCTTCTCCATCACCGGGAAATCCCCTCCGAACAGCTTTTGGCTCCTGCTTAGTCAGAAATGCCACGCCATAATGACCTTTTTGGCCATGGTGAAAAATGTGATACCCAAGATTATCAACCAATTCATAGGGGAACATCTCATCAGCCACTTTAATTTCCTGAAGACCAATGACATCAGGTTGATATTTTTCTACGATAGCTTCCAATTGGTGGGGCCTTGCTCGTAACCCATTAATATTAAAAGAAATAAATTTCATAACTGTTCCTTAAAGAATAAAACGGTAGCTATTATAACGAAATTACCACCATTTGCCGTTTAAAAGTCGCATTTATACTCTCTTTTCATTAACCAAGTAATATTCCTTGATCCTATCGATAGACCTAGGGTGTGAATGCTCTCTATAAAGCAATTATTAATCTTAGCTCCAATACAAATTTCAAAATGCTCATAAGAAAAATCAACATCAAAAGTATAAAAAACTTCAACATGATTTTCTTGTTAATATTATTTTCTCCAGTACAAAATTAGATCTATTTAAAAATTATGGATATTCAAATCCAAATTCGTACTCTTTTAAAAAACCATCAGAAAAGATGAATTTTTCGTAGTATAGTGGCATATCAAATTCTTGTAAAAATTTGCTCTCGCTTTGCTCAGTTACATACATCGCAATAGTGTCACTCTTCTCTTGTTGTAGTCTAGTTGGCTTTCCTAACTTACTTAAAAGTATATTTTGCTTCATACCGAGAGAAATACCTGAGTTTGTTGTAAATTCTTTTAGTTTGCTGAAATTTATATCCTCATTCATAAGTTCTCTATCAAAAAACTTAACATTTATTCTTTGAATCTCGTGATTTACACCACAGCAAAAATCAAGGGTCATAACCTGTGTCCTAGATAAATTTACAAACTTTGCTTTTTCACCATCTAAAAAGAATTTGACCTTTTTTGATGCTAAGTGTGTAGTAGATAAAATTTGGCCTATCTTAATCTCATTGATACCTACAGTAGATGGCAAAGTTTGACTAGCCACTAAGCCTAAGGAATTTAAAATGATAAATAATATAAAAAAACACCGCATAGAATTGTTCCTTTACTGTAATTTTTGCAGTCTTAGAATTATTTGAATTTTTTCCTATACCAATAATAGTCTGGATCCCTCTTCCTTTTTAGTAGATTTTTCATCGTTTTTTAAGCTCAGATACATAATAAGAATGCGGCCAATTCTTTAGCTTTTTTAATCTTTCCCAAAAAATGCTAAAGAATTGACCGCATTACAAATTATTTAATATCTAGATTTCCAATAATAAGCGTGTTGGATCTTCTAAAAGTTCTTTGATTGTGACCAAGAAACCAACGGATTCACGACCATCAATCAAACGGTGATCATAAGATAAAGCCAAATACATCATCGGACGAATCACTACTTCTCCATTTAACGCTATTGGGCGTTCTTTTATTGCATGCATACCTAAAATCGCACTTTGTGGTGGATTAATGATAGGTGTGGACATTAAAGAACCAAATACACCACCGTTGGTAATAGTGAAGTTACCTCCAGTTAAATCTTCAACGGTTAATTTTCCGTCCCGTCCTTTTTCTGCAAGCTGTTTGATACTTTTCTCAATATCAGCCATGCTCAGCTTATCGCAATCACGTAATACCGGGGTAACCAAACCTCGTGGCGTAGAAACTGCGATACTAACATCAAAGTAATTATGGTAAACCACATCATTATCATCAATAGAAGCATTAACTTCTGGGTAACGTTTCAAAGCTTCCACAACGGCTTTAATATAAAAAGACATAAAACCCAAACGCACACCATGTTGTTTTTCAAATTTTTCACCATAGGTTTTACGTAATGTCATAATAGGCTGCATATCAACTTCATTGAAGGTTGTTAACATCGCCGTACTATTTTTAGCTTCCAACAAACGCTCTGCAATGCGTTTACGTAACCTTGTCATAGGTACGCGTTTTTCACTACGTGACTGATACGCAACAGTACTGATCGTATTGTGTTCCGTTGCAATATTTTGTTTAACGCTAGCTTGTTCACGTCTTGTTATTTCCCGTTCCACATCTTCCCGGGTTAAACGACCACCTACGCCAGTTCCTCGAATATCCTCAGCATTTAAATTATTTGCCGCCAATAATCTACGGATTGCCGGACCTTGATCGTCAGCATGGCTATGGCTATTTTCAATCGCCGCCTGTTGACGATCCGATGGTGTCGGCTCATTTGTATCTTTCGGCCCAATTGAACTAATATCTCCCGCCTGTAGAGTCGAAAGAACGCCAAGCACTTGTTTGCTCACGACTGTAGCACCTTCAGCTTGGAGGATGTCAGCTAATACGCCATCACTAAGTGCCGGCACTTCTAGAACAACTTTATCGGTTTCAATTTCAACTAGAACTTCATCACGTTTTACCGCCTCTCCTACTTTTTTGTGCCAGGTTGCGACTGTTGCGTCCGCTACAGATTCCGGTAAATCAGGAACTAAAATATCGATTGTCATTAGATCTTTCCTTTTAAACTATAAAATTTCTCAATACAGAAGCCTTAGAATGAAAGTGCATCTGCGACTAATTGTTTCTGTTGTTGGGTATGTAATGAAACATAGCCTACGGCTGGAGAGGCTGATGCTGGACGGCCGGCGTATTTCAATTTCACTCCATCAGGCAAAGAGCTTTCAAAGTTATGTTTACTACAATACCAAGCCCCTTGGTTAAGTGGCTCTTCTTGACACCAAACAAAATCAGTTACATGGGAATAAGGCTCTAACACCGCTTTTACATCATCATGAGGATAAGGGTATAGCTGTTCAATTCGAATAATCGCAACATCCTGTTGTGCATTTGCTCGGCGTTGCTCCAATAAATCGTAATACACTTTACCTGCACAAAGCACAACTCGTTTAACTTTTTTCGGATCCAACGGGTCAACTTCACCAATGACGTTCTGGAATTCACCGTTAATTAATTCATCCATTGAGGAAACAGCTAACGGATGACGTAACAAGGATTTTGGTGAAATACCAATTAGTGGACGTCGCATCTTACGTAAGAATTGACGACGTAACATGTGGTAAACCTGCGCTGGTGTAGATGGAATACACACCTGCATATTTTGTTGTGCACAAAGTTGCAAATAGCGTTCTAAACGGGCTGAGGAGTGTTCCGGACCTTGGCCTTCATAGCCATGTGGCAATAACATAACCAAACCGCACATTCTGCCCCATTTTTGTTCACCGGAACTGATAAATTGGTCAATTACGATCTGAGCACCATTGGCAAAATCACCAAATTGAGCCTCCCAAATCGTTAAGGTTTTAGGATCGGTAGTGGCATAGCCATACTCAAATGCTAATACGGACTCTTCTGAAAGCACCGAATCCCATACTTCAAAATGACCTTGATTCGCATGTAGATGTGTTAACGGAACATAACCTGTACCATCGTTTTGGTTATGAACTACGGCATGACGATGGAAGAATGTTCCTCGTCCCGCATCTTCTCCAGATAACCGTACGTTAGCTCCTTCATCAAGTAAAGTGGCATAAGCCATTGTTTCTGCCATCCCCCAATCCAGTAATTTATCTCCGGCAGCCATTGCTTTGCGATCCTCATAGATTTTTTCTACACGAGGATGAGCACGCAACGCATCTGGATATTCAGCAACACGTTTTGCCAAAGTCACAAAACGTTCTTTAGGGAAAGCGGCATGATAAGGAGAAGTCCAATCATGATCGAGATATTGCAACCAATCCATTTTAGCCACATCCATCTCTCGCCATTCGGCAACCACACGTTCGCCATTATCTAAAGCATCGCGATACAAGTTCATCATTTCTGTCACTTCTGACTCAGTGATAACACCTTCGGCGATTAAACGATCTGCATATACTTTGCGTGGTGTTGGATGTTTTTTGATAATACCGTACATCATTGGTTGAGTTGCCAATGGCTCGTCCGCCTCATTATGTCCATGACGACGATAAGAAATTAAATCAATAAAAATATCCCGTTTAAATAATGTCCGGTATTCCACAGCCATTCTTGCTGCAAAAGCCACCGCTTCAGGATCATCACCATTTACATGGATAATCGGCGCCTGAATCATTTTTGCAATATCCGTACAATATTCCGTAGAACGAGTATCACGTGGGTTAGAAGTGGTAAAACCAATTTGGTTATTGATCACAATACGTATCGTACCACCGACGGAATAACCCCGAGTATTGGATAAATTAAGGGTTTCCTGCACGATACCTTGTCCTGCAACTGCTGAATCACCATGTACCGTAACTGCTAAAACACGATTACGATTAGCATCATTATGTTTAGTTTGGCGAGCGCGTACCGCTCCAGCAACTACCGGACTGACAATTTCTAGGTGAGATGGGTTAAATGCCAAAGTTAAATGCATTTTACGTTCATCGCCCAAAGCGAAATCCGATGAGAAACCTTGGTGATATTTCACATCCCCCGTACGTTCCCCTGTCGCATGTTTACCGGCAAATTCATCAAATAAATCCTCAGGACGTTTACCTAAGACATTCACCAACATATTCAAACGTCCACGGTGCGCCATACCAAACACAACGTCGGTAACGCCTTGCTGTCCCGAATGACGAATAATTTCTTTCACCAATGGAATAAAGGCATCACTCCCCTCTAGCGAAAAACGTTTTGCTCCCGGGAATTTTGCGCCAAGATAACGCTCAAGCCCATCCGCTGCCGTCAATTCATTTAAGAGATTAATTTTTTCCTCTTTACTGAATAATGGTTTTTCTAAACGGCTTTCCAACTTTCCTTGTAACCAAAGTTTCTGTTCCATATCCTGCACATGCATAAATTCCAGACCAATTGAGCCACAATAGGTCTCTTTTAACATGTCGGCCAATTCACCTAATTTAATCGTATCGCGTTTATAGACGTAATGGTTGATATTAAAAGTTTCATCAAGATCTTGTTCTGTTAGGCCATGATAATGGTAATCCAATTCAGGCACATGGGAGGTTTTCCAACGGTAGTAATTGAGGGGATCTAAATGGGCCTCGAGGTGGCCGCGAAAGCGATAAGCGTTAATAAATTGTAAAACTTTTACCAATTTCGCGCTGGCTTCAGGATCGATTACCGTCACAGTTTCACTTGAGTGCTCGCGAGCCAAACGACGGAAATAATCACGCACCGGCGAATGTGGTTGTTCAACTGTGGTTGATACCTTTGGTAATGCATCAAAAATCGCACGCCAATCAGCATCAATAGAGTCAGGATCGGTTAAATAACTCTCGTACAATTCTTCGATATAAGATTGATTAGCACCACCTAATGCTGTACTTGCTAACCAGTCATCAAAGGCTTTATATTGCATTTTTACCCCCTCGGTCGGTATGAATAACGACCCATTATACATAGGATAAAATGGGAAATAATCGTAAAAGTGAAGTTTGTTACAAAATTGTGATCTTTCTCAAAGAAAAAAACATAAAAAAACCGCATCTATACAATGCGGTTTTTTATTTGATAAAAGTTCTCTTAGAAAGTTAAGTAAGGGGTAATTTTCTCAATGGTAGTTTCACCTAATCCATCAATTTTTGAAAGCTCAGCTACATTTTTGATTTTGCCCACTTTATTGCGGTAATCGATGATCGCCTGAGCCTTTTTCTCGCCAATGCCAGAAAGTTTTTGTAAGGTCGCCGCATCCGCATTATTTACATTCACCTTTGCAGATTTCTTAATCTTCTCTTGCGTATCGTTTACTTTCTCTTTTGCTTTAGCCTTTGCATCATCGGCTTTCTTTTGCATCGTCTCTTTAACGGAAGCACCATCAGTCGCCTTTGCATTCTCCTTCACTGATTGTACTTTTTCCTTAACGCTATCCACTTTCTTTGTGAGCGCGTTTTTATCCGCCACAGCGGATTCTTTTAATGCTTTAGATTTTGCTGCCACGCTATCTTTCGTCGAATCAACATTGCTTTGAAGCGTAGTTTTTGCCTCGCTCATTGCATTATCTTTGACTACCGTTAATGGGTTATTTGTTGCTAAAGCACTACCGGAAACAGCAAGAGCCAAAGCAGATAACGTTAATAATGATTTTAATGATTTCATAAAAGCTCCTATGTTGCTATCAAAACCGGTGCTAGGACTCATTACCAACGGATTAGTTCAACCTTTCATTATTTCACAAATGGATTTTGTGCTTTTTCACGTTCGATCGTTGTATATGGGCCATGTCCGGCTACCACAATCATTTCCCCAGGCAGAGTAAACAATTTCTGGCGAATGGAGGCTAATAAAGTCGACAAATCGCCTCGAGGAAAGTCAGTACGCCCAATGCTATTTTGAAATAACACATCACCGGTAAACGCAATCTTTTTCTCATGCTCAATAAATCCGATATGCCCCGGGGTATGCCCTGGCAAATGTAGAATTTCAAAATTGGCACCTGCAACATTCAGCACTTCACCCTCTTGATCTAAAAAACGATCCGGCTCAAAAGGTGCAATATAAGGTAAACCAAACATTTGCGCCTGCTGTGGGAGCGTTTCAAATAAAAATCGATCGTCAGATGCTGGCCCTAAAATCTGCGCATCAAAATGCGCTTTCAAGGCTTCCGCGGCACCGACATGATCGAGATGGCCATGGGTAAGCAAAATTGTGCGTAGATGCAGCCCTAATTCTTCAATACGCGCTATCAAACGTGGGGCTTCACCACCAGGATCGATAATTGCTGCATTTTTTTCATCATCCCAAATCAGAGAGCAATTTTGTTGGAAAGAGGTGACTGGAATAATTTCAATATTCATAATTGCTACCTTATGTGTTATAACAAAAGGCCGCATAGCAATGCGGCCCATCTTTTATGTTCTTCAGAACTGCGTTTTAAGAATATGCTTTACAGATATTTAAACGCCCTATCGTTTTTTAGAGTTTTCTCAAAAACAACACCTAACTCATTGATTTTATTAGAGTTGATTTTAAAATCCAGTTTTACATCAAACACCGCGCCAGGTTCGGTTCGGGCCGGTGTCCACATGAACAAAATTACTGTGCGGATAATATCCCACGCCACCACTTTGCAGATTTTCTGCGGCCTGCCGTAAACGAGCCAAAGGGACTGTATTGATTCTAAAATCAATCGCTTGGCCTTTTATATGATAGCTGTTGCTCGCTACACCGTGACTTTGACGATGACGCATAGCGTTAGTCGCAGCGCTGCGATAACCACAAATTACTTGAATTTCCGCATTACGTAAGTTTAGTGCGCTTTGAATACGATAAAATTTTAGAAATAAATTCGGATCCATTCGGCGAACCTGATCGGTACGACGATCCCGCATAAAATAATCCATCTTGCCAAGTAGCGTACGATTAAACCCGCCATTAGCAGCATATTCGCCAACCAATCGCTCACCGGTGTTAACATTATGAAAACTTAACAAGCGCGGCTTCGGCGTCGAAACCATAGCCATCGCCGCATTTGGTAAGGCACACGCGCCCAACACAATGCCGCCGAGCGAAAGCCATTTACGACGATGCCGATCGATTTGTTCCATTTTTTCTACCCTCAACTAACTGACTAGATGGCTAGACTCTTTAGACGGCCGATAGTTCAGTTAAAAAATTATAAATATTTGCTGACTACACTCCAGTTAATACCATTGAAATTGGCCTGGCTGTCGTAGTTATAAATATCCGGCAATGACTGCAAATGGCCATTATCAATCCATGCCGTCACATAATATAAAAATACCGGATCATTAGTGCGAATTGATGCAGACGTTGTTTTTTTGCTGGCTAAAACACTATTGATTTTATCCTTAGACCAGCCGGCTTCCTGCAATAAAATATCCGCTAATTGTGATGATTTATCCACCCGCACACAACCGGAACTCAACGCACGGTCTTTTTTGTCGAACAAGGCATGATTCGGAGTATCGTGTAAATAAATAGCATCACTACTTGGCATATTGAATTTATAGCTGCCTAATGCACTATCCCCCGCCGCTTGACGAATGCGATACGGGAATTTGTTGCCAATGGAGCTCCAATCAATCGAATAAGGATCAATTACATTGCCACGACTATCCAAAATAGAATAGTTATGCGCTAATGCATATCCCGGATCCTGTTTCAATTTTGGCAAAATATCTTCATTAATTAAGCGGGTTGGTGCATTCCAAGGTGGATTCACCACCACATTACTTAAACGGCTATACATTACCGGTGTACGACGTGCATTTTTACCGACAATCACACGGGAATCCAACAACACTTTACCATCACGATAATATTTCAACTGGTAACTTGGAATATTCACAAAAATACCGTCTTGAAAATCAGGAATTACCCGTAAACGTTGCGCATTAAGCGCGAGTTTCTTACCGTTGGCAGAAAGCCCAGAAGCTGAAATCATACTAGGTAAAGCAGCTAAAGTTTGATGGTATAGGCGATTGGTTCCAGACAAGCTATTAACAAACTCAAGCAATTGTTTATTTTGAGTTGCCGTCTGCCATTCATTAAGCTGTTCTGCTGTCGGTTGTTGGGCTTTATAACCATTGCTACCATATAACCAACGTTGTGCCTGTTGTGAAACATTTTTAGCGTAGTACAGATAATCTAAAAAGGCGTCAGTTAACAAGACATCGTAAGTTAAGCCACCAAGCTGCTCAGATTGCTGAATCGCTTCCAATGATTGACCGGAACGTTTGGAAATACCAGAGGCAACAAAGGCTGCGTAATCACGCAAAAATTGACGTTCAGCAGCTTTATCCTGCCAAAGCAATTGATATTTATTGTCCGCATAAAGCTTGGCGAGTAAAGGTTTAAACTGCAATTGCTGTTCACCGATTTCATGAATCAATGACATTTCCAACATTGCCTGTTTTTCTGCTGCTAAACGTTTTTGATCTTCGGCAATTTCCGCTTCTACTTTCGCCCGTTCTTCCGGACTTAGCTTACTTAAATCTATCTGTTGGGCTACAGGTTGAGATTGTTGATTTTTAGCCCAATCGGCCAATGCACAACCACTACTCAACACCGATAAAGTCACGGCCAATAGGCTGAGTTTTGCTGTCCCTTTTAACATTGCTTATACCTTTTTATTCATAAATAAACCGCACCGAAGTGCGGTTAAAAGTTATTATTTATCCGCTTGGGCCTTATCGGCCTCTTGGCGTAATTGATTATCTATTTTTTGTTGCTCTGCAGATAGCTTAACTAAATCCGCAGCAATCTTTTCCGCTTCTTTTAAGAAGAAATCCGGAGCTTCATAATCCTTCGGTAAATCATCGATATCCTTAAGCGGTTTCTTACCTTCCCGTTTAAAGCGTTCATTGATTTCTTTTAAATGACGGGCATCATCCTTATCATTTTCAGCTTTACGTTCCTGATAATTTAGCGACAGGAATTTACGATCGCGACGTTCATCACGCACTTTTAAATCTTCTGCCAACGCAACAAATTCAGGATCCTTAGCGATACGAGCCAAATGTTTATCGGTAAGAACTGTCACATCTTTACGGGCATCACCGGCTTGAACATAAGTCGCTGCCGGAATTTTATCCCAAGGAAGAGCGTTATCTTCTTTTTCTTCACCGTTTTCTTTGGCATCAATAATTTCCGGGAAGTTAATATCTGCCGAAACGCCTTTTAATTGGGTTGATCCACCATTAATTCGATAGAATTTCTGGATGGTATATTGCAATACGCCCAATGGAGTTTGGTCCAAATCGTACACAAAATTTAACGAACGACTTTGTTGCACAGTGCCTTTACCGAAAGTATTTTGGCCGATAATAATCGCCCGGTCGTAATCCTGCATCGCTGCGGCAAAAATTTCTGAAGCGGAAGCACTAAAACGATCCACCATCACTAATAATGGCCCTTTATATTGTTGGGTATTATCATCATCTTCATGTACACGAATGCGCTGATAAGCATCACGTACCTGAACTACCGGCCCATCGGTAATAAATAATCCACTCAAGGCAACGGCTTCGGTTAGCGCACCACCACCATCTTCACGTAAATCAATAATAAGCGCACCGATATTTTTCTTTTCGGCATCACTTAGCAATTTTTTCACATCTTCGGTTAAACCAATGTAGAAACTTGGCACCTTGATCACGCCAATAGTTTCCCCATCAACCTTGCTCACGGTTAATTTAGCCGCTTGATCTTCAATACGAACCTTATCTCGGACAATCGTAACAATAGAGCTTTTACCACCCTTAGCCGGTTCAATTTCCAAACGGACTTTAGTCCCTTTTTTACCCTTGATTTTGTCAACGATATCTTCTAAACGCCAACCGATAACATCTTCAATCTCACCTTTAGCCTGCCCTACACCAATAATCTTATCACCGGCGTGTAGTTTTTTACTGCGTTCAGCCGGCGCGCCTGGAACTAAGGATTTAATTGTAGTTTCATCATCTTCGGACTGCAGGGTTGCACCAATCCCTTCAAGAGAAAGATTCATGCTTTCACTAAAGCTTTTTGCGGTACGTGGTGCCAAATAACTGGTATGAGGATCAATTTCACGCGCAAACGCATTAAGGTAAACTTGCACAATATCATCGGCTTTGGTTTGAGTAAGACGACGGATGGCCAAATTATAACGTTTGGTTAATTTATCTTTAATCTCAGGCCATTTTTTGTCTTTTAACTTAAGCGCAATGACATCGTTTTTTACCCGCTCTTCCCACAGTCTATCCGCATCCGCAGTAGTTTTAGGGAAAGCAGCCTTTTCACGATCAATTTCAACTTGATCGTTACCACTTAAATTAGGTTCTTTATCCAACAGGGATAACGCATAAGCATAACGCTCATAACGACGCTTCATCATTAAGTCGTACATAGCAAATGCCGCTGAAAGATCTCCTTCATTAAGCTGATCATCTAATTTCGTACCGTATTTAGCACGTAATTCATCGACATCCGATTGCAAAAAGGTATTACGACTATAGTCAAGCCCTTTGAGATAGCGATCAAAAATTTTCTCGGAAAATGCATCATCCAACTGAAATTTACGATAATGGGATTGAGTTAAACGGGTAGTGGCCCGTTTAGTCGCAAGCTGCTGCGCTTCAGTCGCACTTGGCGTAACAATCTCACTGGATTTAATCTGCGGCGCTACAGCCAAAGCTGCACCTTGATATAAGCAAAAAGCCCCTAAAATAGCTGAGGCAATAAGCGTTTTAGTGGTCGTTAATTTCATTGAATCTTCTCTTTTCCGATAAATTACTTAAATTAAGCAAATAAGCGATCGGCAGTAACAGTCATCACCACACCGTTGGCTAATTCAACCCGTGCGGCATCTTTTTGAATTTCAAGTACCGTGGCCGCTTTTGCTTGACCGCCGGCTTTCACTTTAACCTGTGCACCAATCGCCAACTTAGTTAAATCTACTGCATTAAATTTCGCTTGTGGACGACGTGGTTTATTGGTCGGTTGTGGCTTACGCTGACGACGTTGTTGTGCTCGTTTCTCAGCTGCTTCAGCTTTTCTTTTTTCAGCAACTTTAGCTTTTGCTTCAGCTAATTGAGTTGCGGCAAAGGCTGCTTGTTCCGCATCCAATACACCGGCAGGATTACCGTATAAATCAACACGTCCTGCACCTTCACGACAACCATATAAATAACGCCAATTAGACGTATATTGACGCAATACATGACGTAACTGAGTTTTACTCACCCGTGGGTCATCGGCCAATGCATCGGCTAAATCTTGGAATAAACCAATTTTTAGCGGTTTGGCTTCCCCTTCCAAAATGAAGCAAAGTGGGAATTTCTCAGCCAAATAATTCAAAATATCTTTATTATTGGTTAGCTTTTGACCGTCTTGTTCATTGACGGCAACAGCGTCGGTTTGCGCTACGGTTTCGTTTTGATCGGCTACCGGCGTTTGCACTTCCGCATCAGTTTGCACGTCAAGTTGAGATTCTGTCATTTTATTGTCCTAAAGATTAAAGATAAAAAACCCGCGCATTCTATCTTACTTTCGGCACAGTTGACAATAGATGCCCCCTATCACGGGAAGGATCTTGGCAAATTCAGTCCCTTACTATTTTTACGAAAACTTCACAAGGCAGAATAAATCAGGCAAAATACCGCACTTTTTAGTTCTCTGGATAGCTATGTCACGCACTCCCGATTTATCTCAAGCGGTTTTTCGCTATGTTCGCTGCATTGATTGTGATGCTGCGGTCAAGCTTTATCAACCGACCGCTGATGAACAGGCTCAATGCCCGCGTTGCCGGTATACATTAAGCCGAGGCGGTCGTTGGTCACTAAAACGCTGTTCCTTGATCGCGCTATCTATTTTAATCCTGATGCCCTTCGCACTAACCTATCCCTTACTGAGTATCCATTTATTAGGTATGAACGTGGATGCTTCGGTTTGGCAGGGAATCTGGAAAATGTCCGTTGCCGGCTATCCTTATACCGGATTTATGGTGTTTATTTGCGCCGTACTAATGCCGATCTCCTTTGCTATTTTGATTATCCTATTGCGCCTTGCGCAAATTATGCATATCAAACCCCGCAATGTTTTACTGTTCGTCGGCTATATCCAACCTTGGGTGATGTTTGATGTCTATTTGGTCGCGCTTGGCGTAGCCATGTTCAAAGTTCGTGAATACGCCGCATTGGAAGTGGATATTTATTTAATAGCCTTTGTATTCGTAGCGATTCTCACCACCTTATTATTTACCAAAATTAATCTGGATGAACTCTGGAACGATTTTTATCCGGAGCGGCAACCGATAACCCAGGCAAATCAATCGCTTAAACTCTGCCACGCCTGCCATTACACCTTTGTCGATGGTCAAGAAATATATGACATGGCCCATCATCCACTTTGCCCACGTTGTCAAAGCCGTTTAGATATTTCAGATAAAATCAAATTACAAAATACCTGGGCGCTGTTAATTACCGGTATCATCATGCTATTACCGGCCAACCTTTTACCGATTTCCGGTGTGGTACTAACCGGCGCACTCTCAGAAAGTACGTTGATGGGAGGTGTGATCTCTTTCGTACAAATGGGCAGTTATTTTGTTGCCTTCGTGGTATTCTTTGCCAGTATTTTTGTGCCGATCACAAAAGTGATTATCATGCTCTATCTGCTATTGAGCGTACACTTCCAGTGGGCCCATTCAATCAAATGGCATATGCGTCTTTACCACTTTGTGCATTTTATTGGCCGCTGGTCAATGCTTGATTTATTCGTTATTGCCCTAATGATGTCATTGGTCAATCGAGGCCAAATCATTGAATTTACGGTGGGATCTGCGGCGTTTTATTTTGGCGCAGCGGTTTTCTCCACCATGTTTGCCACCGAACAATTCGATAGTCGTTTACTTTGGAAAATTTATGACAGAAAAGAAAAATAGTCCCATTGAACAACATTACGAAACACTGAAATCCGAACTGCGCAAAAACCGTCGGATTTCACCTTTCTGGCTGTTACCGTTCATTGCATTATGTATCGGAGCCTTACTCTTTTTCCAAATTGTTCAAGAACGGGGAGAAACCATCACTATCACCTTCAATGATGGTGCGGGATTAGTTGCCGATAAAACCGAAGTCCGTTACCAAGGTTTGCAAATCGGCTTGGTAAAAAAAGTAAACTTTACCGACAATCTGCAAAAAGTCGAAGTTACCGCCAATATTTTCCCGGAAGCGGCAAATGTATTACGTAAAAACACCAAATTCTGGCTAGTACAACCCAACGTATCCTTAGCCGGTATTTCCGGTTTAGACTCCTTGGTATCCGGTAACTACATCACTCTACAACCAGGTGATGGTGACAGAGAAAATCAATTCATTGCCGAAGATCAAGGCCCTATCGCCCAAGTACGTCCCGGCGACCTCTTAATTCACCTGGTCGCCGATGACTTAGGCTCTATTTCCGCAGGGGCTTCGGTTTATTTCAAAAAAATGCCGGTGGGAACGATCTACGACTATCGCATCAATAAAGAAAACAAAGTCGATATTGATGTGGTCATCGACAAAAAATATGCCCAATTCGTGAAAAAAGATTCCCATTTCTGGAATATTAGCGGTATTAACGCCAATATTGGTGCCAATGGCTTAAATGTCGCCATGGATAGCCTCAACTCGGTCATCCAAGGCGCCGTAGCCTTTGATTCACCGGAAGACAGTCCAATAGCCGGCGCAGATACGGTCTATCCGTTATATGCCAATTTACAGGCAGCCAAACGAGGTTTTGAAATTGCCGTCAATATTCCCACCAGCGTGGGTCTAGAAGCTGGTCAAACCGGCGTGTTCTATAACAACGAACAAATCGGTACCCTTTCAGCGCTGGAAACCGTCAAAGACAACGAGCAAATTCTTGCCGGTACATTGTTAATTGATCCGAACCAAACCGTTCTATTCAAAAACAATACTCGCATCGTATTACGCCACGGCAAATTAAATCTGGCAACTCTCACGGATCCGAAAAATTTATTACGCGGAGAATATTTTGAAGTACTTCCGGGTAATGGCGAGGCCCAAACTCAATTTGATGTGATCAAAGAAAATGAATTATTGCTGAAAGAGCCAAATACCCTCGTGTTTAATCTACGCGCACCGGAAACTTACGGAGTCGCTGAAGGGCAAAGTATTTATTACAACAATTTCCCTATTGGTGAAGTGGTCGAACAAACCATCGGCGTCAATGGTGTGGTATTTAAAGTGGCGATTTCCGGTACCTATCGCAACTTGATTCATCAAGATTCACAATTCGTTGCAGCCAACAATCTAGATCTCAGCATCGGTCTTGATGGCTTAAAATTTACCTCAGCCACGCCGGACAAATGGCTAGCCGGCGGAGTACGCCTGCTAAATAGCGAACAGCCAAAAGGCCAAGCGCAGGAAAACTATCCGCTATATCGCGATCTCGATAGTGCAGCGGCCGGTATTACCGAAATCAATCCACAACCGACCATCACCCTACACACTCACAATCTACCAAGCATCGATAAGGGCTCTTTAGTACTATATCGTCAATATGAGGTAGGGAAAGTATTAGCGGTTCGGCCAAAACTCAACGAGTTTGAAGTGGATCTGTATATTTATCCGAAACAACGTCATTTGCTCACGGATAAAAGCCTATTCTGGGTAGAAAGTGCGGCACAAATTGATATCACGCCGAAGGGCATCAGCATTCAGGCGACACCGATTATGCGTTCCTTAAAAGGCGCTATCTCCTTTGATAATAGCGGCTCTGGAGCAAACAAAAACCTCTATGCCAATGAATTGCGCGCGAAATCCGCCGGCCAGATCATCACACTATTTAGCGATGATGCAACCGCCCTAAGCAAAGGCATGAGCTTGCGCTATCTCGGGTTAACCGTAGGCGAAATAGATTCCATCAGTTTGGATAATAAAACCAACCGTATTGTGGCCAAAGCCATGATCAATCCAAACTACATGGCGAAAATTGCCAAAGCCGGCTCTCAATTCAAGGTAATTTCACCGCAAATTTCCGCCGGCGGCATCGAAAACCTCGACAGCCTGTTGCAACCCTATATCGATATCGAAATCGGGCAAGGTGCGACGAAAACCCAATTTAATCTGCAACAAACCGCCCAAGCACGTAATAAATATAGCCATGGCACGGCTTTCGTCTTAGAAACCAAGGATGCCATGAATATTACCGAAGGCTCACCGATTCTATATCGCGGCGTGCAAGTGGGTTCGGTTGGCCGTTTAGATCTCAATAGCCTCGGTGATCGCGTGTTGGTGAATATTGTGATCATTCCGCAATATCAGCATTTGGTACGTAAAAATTCCGAATTCTGGGTGGCTTCCGGCTATGATGTTAGTCTCGGTTGGCAAGGGATGCAGTTAAATACCGGCAGCGTGCAACAATTGCTCAAAGGAGGCATTTCCTTCTCCACGCCATCCTCCACCGTTGTGCAACCACAAGCCACCGCCGGCCAACGTTTCCTATTACAGGTGCGTCGTCCAAACGAGGCGCAAAATTGGAATTCCGGCGCCCTACCGGCACCGGCCGCACAATAACCCCAATCCAAGGCGTGCATTGCACGCCTTTTTTCGTGCCATCAAACGCCCCCTCGAAAATCAATCTTTTGCCAAAAATAGATGCTAACCCATTGATTTTATTAGCATCAGTTGAAAAATGTCCTTTATCCCAAAAAATGAGAAAAATAGACATTGCGTGCTCACATTGCAATTGCCCCATATAGCAATTAAGCACTCCTTTCATCACCACTATTCGATAATATGGCATTATTTTTATGTGCCAAGTTTGAATTTGCCAAATGCCAGGATCCTTGAATAACCCTAACCTTCCTAGGCCTATTTAAAATGCCCTATTGAAAACCAACTTTTTCTCAAAAACACAAGCTAAACCATTGATTTTATTAGCATTAATTTAAAAACCGATAAAATCACCTTTTTTTCGTTGAATGGTGAAAAAATAGCTAATCAACAAATCGTTTTTTACTGTCATTTTCGCTAACTAGTTGTCCGATAAGGCATTTGCTATTGTCAAGGATCAGCGGAAAAAATTTATCCCTTGAAGTTCATTTTAAAACACATTATCTTGTGGGCCGTTTTATGTCGAGCACTATATATAGTGTTATTTTTAATACTTAAGGTTACCCCGCTATGAATAAAGGATTAATGGTCACAAAACGTGACGGCACGCTTGAACAAATTAATTTGGATAAAATTCACCGAGTGATCACTTGGGCTGCGGAGGGCTTAGATAACGTCTCCGTTTCACAAGTGGAGTTACGCTCGCATATTCAATTTTATGAAGGCATTCGTACTTCCGATATTCATGAAACCATCATCAAAGCCGCGGCGGATCTGATCAGCAAAGATACGCCCGACTACCAATATTTAGCTGCCCGTTTGGCGATCTTCCATTTACGTAAAAAAGCTTACGGCCATTTCGACCCACCGCGTTTATACGATCATGTGAAAAAACTCGTGCGTATGGGCAAATACGATCATGCCCTATTAGACGACTACACCCGCGAAGAATGGGATGAAATGGATGGTTTTATCGACCACTGGCGCGATATGACCTTCTCCTATGCGGCGGTTAAACAGTTGGAAGGCAAATATTTGGTACAAAACCGTGTAACCGGCGACATCTATGAATCCGCTCAGTTCCTCTATTTATTAGTAGCGGCCAGTCTCTTTTCAAAATATCCAAGCGAAACCCGTTTGGATTACGTGAAACGTTTCTATGATGCGACCTCTACCTTCAAGATTTCCCTACCGACCCCAATTATGGCCGGCGTGCGTACGCCAACCCGTCAATTCAGCTCTTGCGTATTGATTGAGTGTGGCGATAGTCTTGATTCGATCAATGCCACCGCGTCTTCCATTGTGAAATACGTCTCACAACGTGCAGGGATCGGGATTAATGCCGGTGCGATCCGTGCCCTCGGTAGCCCAATTCGTAGCGGTGAAGCATTCCATACCGGTTGTATTCCGTTCTATAAATATTTCCAAACGGCGGTGAAATCCTGTTCGCAAGGCGGCGTACGCGGCGGTGCAGCCACCGTGTATTATCCGTTGTGGCACTTAGAAGTGGAAAGCCTATTAGTATTAAAAAATAACCGCGGTGTGGAAGAAAACCGTGTACGCCACATGGACTACGGGGTACAAATCAATAAATTAATGTATCAACGTTTGATCAAAGGCGGCGATATTACCCTATTCAGCCCATCCGATGTTCCTGGATTGTACGAAGCTTTCTTCGCCGATCAGGAAAAATTTGAACAGCTTTATTGCAAATACGAACAGGATCCGGCAGTACGTAAACGTGCGGTAAAAGCCGTGGAATTATTCTCCCTCTTAATGCAAGAGCGTGCATCTACCGGCCGTATTTATGTGCAAAACGTTGACCACTGTAACACCCACTCGCCGTTTGATCCGCTGGTGGCTCCGGTGCGTCAATCCAACCTTTGTTTAGAAATCGCGTTGCCAACCAAGCCATTGCAACATATCAACGATGAAAATGGCGAAATCGCGCTTTGTACACTATCTGCCTTTAACTTAGGCAAAATCGAAAACTTAGATGAGTTAGAAGAATTGTCCACCTTAGCGGTGCGTGCCCTCGATGCCTTGTTGGATTATCAAGATTATCCAATTATCGCGGCTAAACGTGCTTCCCTTGCCCGCCGTGCCTTAGGTATCGGGGTCATCAACTACGCCTATTACTTAGCGAAACACGGTGTGCGCTATTCCGATGGTTCTGCCAACGATCTAACCCATCGTACCTTCGAAGCTATTCAATATTATTTATTGAAAGCCTCTATGAACTTGGCAAAAGAACAAGGCGCTTGCGAATACTTTAATGAAACCACCTATGCAAAAGGCATCTTGCCAATCGATACCTATAAAAAAGATATCGATACCCTCACTCAAGAACCATTGCATTATGATTGGGAAAGCTTGCGTAAAGACATTCAAGAATTCGGCCTACGCAATTCCACATTAACCGCTTTAATGCCGTCGGAAACCTCTTCCCAGATTTCCAACGCCACCAACGGTATCGAACCGCCACGCGGCCATGTCAGTGTAAAAGCTTCTAAGGACGGTATTTTGAAACAAGTGGTGCCGGATTATGAAAACTTAGGCGAAAACTACGAATTGTTATGGGACATTCCAAGCAATGATGGTTACTTACACTTAGTCGGCATTATGCAAAAATTCGTGGATCAAGCGATCTCCGCCAATACCAACTACGATCCGAAACGTTTTGAAGATGGTAAAGTGCCAATGAAAGTATTGTTAAAAGATCTTTTAACCGCTTACAAATACGGCCTCAAAACCCTCTACTATCAAAACACCCGTGACGGTGCCGAAGACAGCCAAGAAGATTTAGATGACGGCTGTGCAGGTGGGGCTTGTAAGATTTAATTATCAACACTTATAGAGTGAATTGATACTAAGTACGTATGAACATGAACCCAAGAGGCCAAAATGAAAAATAAAATATTAATAAATAGACTAGAAGAAATTTATAAAAATAAAAATAATATAGTTATCCATAAAAAACAGTTAAGTGACTTGTCTCCACAAGATATTCATGAGTTAAACTGTTTTCATATGCAAGATATCGCATTAGTAACTTTAGACGATGAATACTTTTGCGGCATGAGAGCAAATCATTTCGCAATTGAATTTGGATATAGTGAAGATGATGAATTAGGTTTAGATTACATTCTAATTTCAGCTAATCACAAAGGAGTCAGATTAATAACTCTATTAAGGGCTTAACATATGGCATACACCACTTTCTCACAAAACAAAAACGACCAGTTAAAAGAACCGATGTTCTTTGGTCAAAACGTTAACGTTGCCCGTTACGATCAACAAAAATATGAGACCTTTGAAAAGCTCATTGAAAAACAACTTTCCTTCTTCTGGCGTCCGGAAGAAGTGGATGTGTCGCAAGACCGTATCGACTATGCGGCGTTGCCTGAGCATGAAAAACACATTTTTATCAGTAACTTAAAATATCAAACCCTGTTGGATTCCATTCAAGGTCGTAGCCCGAATGTGGCGTTGTTACCATTAGTGTCTATTCCGGAATTAGAAACTTGGATTGAGACCTGGACCTTCTCCGAAACCATCCATTCTCGTTCTTACACGCACATTATTCGTAATATCGTCAATGATCCGTCAATTGTGTTTGATGATATCGTGACTAATGAAGAAATCATCAAACGTGCCCGTGATATTTCCTCTTACTACGATGATTTAATTCGCGATAGCCAACTTTATGGCCTGTATGGCGAAGGGACCTACACCGTAGACGGCAAAGAATGCGTGGTTACCTTACGCAGCTTGAAAAAACAACTGTATCTTTGCTTAATGAGCGTGAATGCATTGGAAGCGATTCGTTTCTACGTATCCTTCGCTTGCTCCTTTGCCTTTGCGGAACGTCAATTAATGGAAGGTAATGCGAAAATCATTAAATTTATCGCGCGTGATGAAGCCCTCCACTTAACCGGTACGCAACATATTTTAAATATCATGGCGGCAGGGCAAGACGATCCTGAAATGGCTGAAATTGCCGAAGAATGTAAACAAGAAGCCTACGATTTATTCTTAGCGGCAGCAGAACAAGAAAAAGACTGGGCGGATTATTTGTTTAAAGACGGTTCAATGATTGGTTTAAACAAAGATATTCTGGTGCAATATGTGGAATACATCACCAATATCCGGATGCAAGCGGTGGGCTTACCATTACCGTTCCAAGCGCGTTCTAACCCAATTCCTTGGATTAACGCCTGGTTAGTTTCCGACAACGTACAGGTTGCCCCACAAGAAGTAGAAGTCAGCTCCTACTTGGTTGGCCAAATCGATTCCAAAGTGGATACCAATGACTTCGGCGATTTCGATCTATAATCGCTAAGCATTAAAAGAAAGGCGGTAAATTTTAGATTTTATCTAAAAAAACTCACCGCCTTTTATTATTTCTCTATCCACATAACAATTAATTTATTTATTTCATCTTTTTCTATTCCCAATATTCTTCCGCAATGCTACTAAGTAAAAGCCCTTTCTTACTCGGAGGACTTTTATATGCAAACAACAACTCTTTTTATAAAAAAACAAAAAAGCCTGATTATTCTGCTTTTAGATATCCTTTTAATGTTGGCTCTCATCCGTTATCTGCCGTTTTCCCCCCAAGAAAATCGCGGTTTGGCACTATTGGTATTCACCGGCGTGCTATGGTTGACAGAAGCTTTTCACATTACAGTCACCGCCATTTTCGTACCGATTTTGGCGATCCTGCTCGGCCTCACCAACACGCAAAAAGCCTTTGCGCCATTTTCCACACCGATTATTTATATGTTCTTCGGGGGCTTTGTGCTCGCCGCGGTGCTACAAATTCAAAATCTGGATAAATTGATTGCCAACTACATTATCCGTTTGGCAAAGGGCAACCTAAAATTATCCGTGGCCTATTTATTTGGCGTGACCACATTCCTTTCCATGTGGATCAACAATACGGCGGTCGCCGCCATGATGTTGCCACTCACCTTGGGTATGCTGAAAGGCATTAATGCCACGCAAAATTATCGGCTGTACGCCTTTGTGCTATTGGGCATGGCATTTAGCGCCAGCATCGGTGGGATTGGCACCTTGGTGGGCAGTGCACCGAACGCCATTCTTGCATCGCAAATTCAAGTGTCCTTTACCGAATGGTTGGCCTATGGATTTCCGGTAATGGTCTTACTACTGCCGGCGATGATTCTGGCTCTGTGGGTAATCTTGCGCCCCAACTTTAATATTGATTTCTCACCGGAAATTGCCGAAGTGCAACTGAGTGCAAAAAATATTGGAACCTTGGTCATTTTTACCCTAGTGGCTGTGATTTTATTATTCAGTTTGCTAATTAATCCTTGGCTTTCAAGTGCCCTTGGCTTAGCGAAAGATATCCAAAGTTTTGATGCGGTGGCGGTCATGTTTGGTGTCGTCTTAATTTGCGCATTTAAAATCGCCTCTTGGCATGAAATCCAAGAACGCGTGGAATGGGGCGTGTTAATGCTGTTTGGCGGTGGCCTCACTCTCAGCGTGGTGATGAAAGATTCCGGCGCCAGCAGCCTGATGGCGGAAGGCATTGTGCATTTTGCTCAAAGCCAGCCAATCTGGGTACTTTGTATGATTATCACCGCCTTCATTGTGTTCCTTACGGAGTTTACATCCAATACGGCGAGCGCTGCGCTAATTATGCCGATAGTGATTTCCGTGGCGCAATCGATGAATCTACCGCCAATTTCCTTGGCCGCCATTATTGCTTGCGGTGCTAGTTGTGCGTTTATGTTGCCAATTGCCACACCGCCGAATGCTATCGTATTCGCCACCGGCCATGTGAAACAAAGCCATATGGTGAAGGTTGGGCTGCTCCTCAATTTGTCTTGTATCGCGATTATCGGTGGACTTTCCTCCAGTCTATGGATCCATCTCTAAGCCAATTTCAAGACAACAAAAAGGCTTATCCCTTGGGATAAGCCTTTTTGATTGAACATGTCACATTTAAAATGCATTTTTAAATCAATATTAATAAAATCAATCAGTTACATGGCATTTTTAAGAAAACTTTAGAAAACTCAGGGGCGTTTATGTCACATTTTAATCAGGCAAAACTTCCCTTTTGCGTCCTAAGTCTTATTCTAAAGCCCTAGTCTATTTTTGAATCGAAGCTAAGAATTCTTTACGCGTATCGCGATCATTTAAGAATACTCCACCGTATGCGGAAGTCACCGTATAGCTGTGGGTATCTTTCATGCCACGAGCTTTTACGCAAAAATGGGTTGCTTTTACATACACCGCCACATCGTCGGTTTCCAAAATGGTTTGAAATGCGGTAAGCAGCTGTTCGGTCAAGCGTTCTTGCACTTGCGGACGTTGCGCGAAAAAGGCCACAATGCGGTTAATTTTGGACAATCCAATCACCCAATCCTTCGGATAATAAGCAACCGCGACACTACCATCGATAGTCACAAAATGATGCTCGCAGGTGCTGGTGAGGGTGATATCGTTCACCTGTACCATTTCACTAACCTTCATTTGGTTTTTGATTTTGGTCATTTTCGGGAAATTGGCATAATCCATTCCGCTGAAAATCTCATCAATAAACATTTTAGCCAAGCGATTTGGGGTTTCTTCCAAACTATCATCGCGCAAATCCAATCCGATCAATTCCATCACCTGACGCATATGGGCGGCAATGCCCGCGCGGCGTGCATCTTTATGTTGGGCAGGATCAATCATCGGAGTTTCGATGCCTTTGGCAAGCAGGGCATCGCGGACATTAGCGGCATCGGTGGATATGGTGTTCATTGCATTTGTTCCTAAAAAAATAATCGCGAATTTTAGCAAAAAGCCCTTTGTTCGTAAAATGCGAAAAATCCCTCTAAGAGATTAATTTCCTTCATATTCGGTTTCAGGATAAAATGGCGCCGTCTATTTTCTCGATTGCCCCGCAATCAATGCTTAAAGGATTTATCATGCTGCCACTAGAACAAGCCCAAACACAGATGCTTGAGCAACTGCCCCTACCTACACACACAGAAACCCTTTCCTTAAACGATGCAGCCAATCGGATTTGTGCCGAAAACGTAGTTTCACCAATCAATGTGCCATCCTTTGATAATTCCGCAATGGATGGTTATGCGGTACGTTTAGCGGATCTACAACAATCCCTTAGATTAACGGTTGCAGGCAAATCCTTTGCCGGCGCGCCATTTGAGGGCGAATGGCCGGCCAATAGCGTTATTCGTATTATGACCGGTGCAATGCTCCCAAGCGGCGCCGATGCGGTGGTGATGCAGGAACAAGTCTGTGTAAATGAAGATGGCACAGTCACCTTCAGCGAATTGCCAAAAGCCAATCAAAATATCCGTCGCATTGGCGAAGATGTCAAACAAGGCGATGTGGTGCTACAGCAAGGTGCTTTGTTAAATGCGGTATCCCTGCCATTGCTCGCCTCCCTTGGCATCGCAAGAGTAAAAGTCTATCCGCGCTTAAAAGTGGCGGTTCTCTCCACCGGCGATGAATTAGTACCGGTCGGTCAACCGCTACAGCCCGGACAAATTTATGACACCAACCGTTTCACCGTCAAACTGATGCTGCAACAGCTCAACTGTGAGGTCTTGGATTTCGGTATTCTGCCTGATAACCAAGAGGAATTTGAAGCGGCCTTTATTAAGGCACAAGCGCAAGCTGATTTAGTACTGACCAGCGGCGGTGTGTCGGTGGGTGAAGCGGATTTCACCAAAACCGTATTAGAAAAAGTCGGAGCGATTAATTTCTGGAAAATTGCAATGAAGCCAGGCAAACCCTTTGCTTTTGGTAAACTTGCCAATGCTTGGTTCTGCGGTCTGCCGGGCAATCCGGTGTCGGCCTTGGTCACCTTCTATCAATTGGTGGTACCGGCGATCCGCAAACTGCAAGGCCGGCCCAATCCGCCAAAAGCTGTTCAGCTACCGGCCATTGCTGCCAGCAATCTGAAAAAAGCGCCGGGACGTTTGGATTTCCAACGCGGTTTTTATCAGCTAAACGCCCAAGGTCAAATTGAAGTGCATCCGGTGGGTTTCCAAGGTTCGCACCTATTCAGCTCCTTTGTGAAAAGTAACTGCTTCATCCGTTTAGAACTGGAACGTGGCAATGTGAGCGCGGGCGAAAACGTCATCATCGAACCTTTTAATCATTTATTGGGGCAATAATGGCCGAACTCAGCTATCAAGAAGAATTGCGTTATAACCGTCAAATTATGCTTAAAGCAGTGGATTTTGACGGCCAGCAAAAACTCAAAGAAACCCGAATGTTGATTGTTGGCCTTGGTGGTTTAGGTTGTGCGGCCACCCAATATCTTGCAGCGGCCGGCGTAGGCCATTTAACCCTGTTAGATTTTGATACGGTTTCCCTTTCCAATTTGCAACGGCAGGTACTGCATACGGATAGTCGCCTGGATATGCCTAAAGTGGAATCAGCAAAAATCGCCTTACGACAAATTAATCCCCATGTGGCTATCGACACGCTCAATGCACAATTAGCGCCGGAACAACTGGCTCAGCTAATACCGCAATTTGATGTGGTGCTGGATTGCACCGATAACGTGGATATTCGTAATGCCTTAGATGTAGCCTGTGAACAGGCCAAGATACCGTTAGTTTCGGGAGCAGCCATTCGTATGGAAGGCCAAGTATCGGTGTTTACCTACCAACCGAACACGCCCACTTATCGCAGCCTCAGCCGTTTATTCGGGCAAAATATTTTAAGCTGTGTCGAGGCCGGCGTACTTGCACCGATTGTGGGAATTGTAGGCAATATTCAAGCCTTAGAAGCCATTAAGGTATGTCTCGGCATCGGTGAATCCCTATGCGGCCGTTTATTGTTGATCGATGGATTAAGCATGCAGTTTCGTCAGATCAAATTACCCACCACCTAGACGTTAATCCTATTTTTAGAGCATTATCAATAAAATCAATGAGTTATGATTGATTTTATAAAAAACTCTTAAAATCATAGGGGCGTTTGGAAGTCATACCCTCGCCCCTTTGTTATAACTAAAATCCCCCGAATTAATGATAAACCCCAGCTTATCCATATGTTATTATGCGCGCGACTTTAATGTCTTATATCGCAAGTTTTGTGTATAGGAAATGAAGACCCGCCAAAAATCTTCCATTTATACCGCACTTGCAAAACTTCACTTTCTTAAAGGAATAACTAATGAACGAAATTTTGCAGCATTTTAAACAAAATTATCTCATCAAATATTGGAATCCGGTGGTTGCCGTGATTGCCGCAGGTGTCATTTCCGCCTACTACTTCGGTGTCACCGGCACCTATTGGGCGGTCACCGGCGAATTTACCCGCTGGGGCGGTCATGCTTTACAAGCATTGGGAGTCGATGTTTCCAATTGGAGCTACTACAAGATCATCGGCTTGCAAGGGACCATCTTCACCCGTATCGATGGCGTGATGATCCTAGGCATGTTTGCCGGCTGTATCTCCGCCGCGCTCTGGGCAAATAACGTGAAATGGCGTAATCAGCCGCACAAACGCCGTATCGTACAAGCCTTAATTGGCGGTGCATTGGCCGGTTTTGGTGCTCGCTTAGCCATGGGATGTAATCTGGCTTCCCTATTCACCGGTATTCCACAATTCTCGGTACATGCCTGGTTCTTTACTATTGCTACTGCGGTTGGCTCTTATCTCGGCGTCAAAGTCACCTTGTTACCCATGTTTCGGGTGAAATTACAGCTCAAAAAAGGCGCAGCCAAATTGGAAGAATCGGATCCTAAACGTACTACCCGCCGTTTTTGGATTGGTATGCTGGTGTTCTTCGCCTACCTAGCCGCTTCGTTTTATGTGATGAGCGAATCCGTCAAACTGGGCTTTGCGATGCTCTGCGGCCTCGCCTTCGGCTTGTTAATTGAACGGGCGCAAATTTGCTTTACTTCGGCTTTCCGCGATCTTTGGGTAACCGGCCGTGCTTATATGGCAAAAGCGATTATCTTCGGCATTATTGCCGGCACTATCGGAGTATTTAGCTACATTCAATTAGGCGTTCCGGCAAAAATCATGTGGGCCGGCCCAAATGCGATTATCGGTGGGCTCTTGTTTGGCTTTGGTATCGTGTTGGCCGGTGGTTGCGAAACCGGCTGGATGTATCGCTCCATGGAAGGCCAAGTGCACTTCATGTGGGTGGGTGTCGGCAACGTTATCGGCTCGACCTATTTAGCCTATGCCTGGGATGATTTGGCACCTTGGTTGGCACTAGATTACGAAAAACTCAATCTCTTAAAATCCTTTGGTCCGGTCGGTGGCTTGTTGGTCAATTACGGCCTATTAATCCTTTGCTTGATCGCCGTAGTATGGTGGGAACGCCGTTTCTTGGCCAAGGCGAAAGCAAAAATCAGTGCAGCTACCCCTAGTTGCGGTTGTTAATCAATTTATTACTTATATAAGGAAATTAAAATGGCATTTACTGTTATTCAAAAACTCGACAAAGATCCACAAGACATCACCCCGGACTACACCTTAGACACCTTGGGCGAACCTTGCCCATACCCGGCCATCGTGATGTTGGAAACCATGCCGCAATTGCAACCGGGCGAAATTTTGGAGTTGCTCAGTGATTGCGCACAATCTATCAATAACATCCCGGTGGATACCAAAAATCACGGTTATACCTTATTAAGCGTGGAACAAGACGGTACGAAATTGCGTTATTTGATCCAGCGCTAATGATAAAAAAAGTGCGGTTCCATCGGAGCCGCATTTTTTTATATATTTTCAATAAAATAAACAGGTTACACATATCAAACCGGCTACAGATTGCATATAATATAGACTTCATTTACCCCTTAATAAGGAATCAACCATGAATAAAAGATCTTACCTTGCCGTCTTCGGCTTGATTTTGGCACTAGGATTAATGGCTTCGGCGTTTATCCTGGGAAATCAATTTAAAAACTTCCGCCAAACCGGTTCAATTTCGGTAAAAGGCCTTGCCGAAGAATACTACACCTCAACCCAAGGGACTTGGACTATCAAAGTCAGTGCTTGGGGCTCAACCTATAATGAAGCAATGGCAGAAAACCAACGCAACCTTAATGCAACGGTTGCCTTCCTAAAAGAACAAGGCTTCACCGCGAAAGATCGTGAAATCGGTGACTTGGATGTATCCACCTACACTGAATACTACGAAAATGAAAAAGGACAAACCAAAAGCCGTCAAAACGGTTTCACCGCCTCAAGAAGAATCAATATCTCTACAAAAGAGTTGAACAAATTGCAAAAAGCTATGGCGAACATTCACCAATTGGTGGCAACTAACCAATATATTGATTTCATGGAGCCACAATACTACTTAGAAAATTTAGAAACGATCAAACGTGAATTGATTTCTAAAGCGACTCAAGATGCTCATGTACGCGCTGAAGAATTTGCTAAAACCAGTAACGTGAAAGTGGGTGTTTTAAAATCCGCCTCCCAAGGTCCATTCTATATTCAAGCACCAAATCCGGATGCTGAGGACACTAGCGACTACACCGGCAGTTACGACACCAGCACCATCGAGAAAAAAGCCCGTTTGGTGGTAACTATTGAATATGCGATTGAGTAATTTCGTTTTCTGATAACAAAAAAGGCATCTTAGGATGCCTTTTTTTGTGTCCTTTTCGCCCAAAGGACGCCTTTCTTTTTGCCTACTTTTTCTTTGGCGAAGCAAAGAAAAAGCAGGCCGCCCTTCGGGCGAAACCCTAAGCTACTTCACATTCTCAAAATACTTCGCTAACCGCCCCTTATTCATACTGGCTTTTTTCTCTAAGTCTTTCACTACTTTAGCAGCATTTTCCTTATTTGGAATTTCGTCGCCGACTTGGATAATGCCGTTCATGTTCATGGTGCGGTGTACCGGGCAGGTGTAAACATAAACTCCCGCTTTATCTAAGGTGATAGTCAAATCCTGATCTTCTTCCGATTGGAATTTTTGTGCGCCTTCAGGAATCGCTTTACTGTGTACAAAGTGGCTTTTATTCGTCGCTCGGAAAGTCACCGTATCGCCCGGTTGTACTTTGAGATAGCCCGGTTCAAAAACCATCGAACCATCAGCACCGGAATTAAGCATTTGGATCTCATATTGGGCGGCTTGTGCACCGGCACTTAAGGCGATTAGAGTTGCAAGTAATAGTTTTTTCATGTCGTTTCCTTTTAATGATGGCCGATTGCTATCCGAAATCTCTCCGGCAAATCGGCACTGATGATCAAATACTCATTCTTATCAATAATGAAGGATAAAAGTGAGCGAATTAAAATTATGGCTATTCTTCCTCGTAAGGCTCATCGGTCAACGTTTTTAAAAAGGCCTCTAACGCCTGAATTTGATGATCGCTCAACGGCGGGGCTTTCAGTTGCTGAGGATCGACCGTCGCCGCATATTCCGGTTGTGGCCAAGGCTGGCCGGTTTGCGGATTGAGCTTACGCTGCGGATTATTCACGCTGTCCTTAAATTCTAATAGGGTTTTGAGCTCTCGGAATACCCCGTTATGCATATAAGGCGCAGTCACCGCGATATTGCGCAAGGTCGGCACCTTAAATTTGCCCTTTTGCTTTTCATCACCATTCACCATCGGATTATCCAATAAGCCGTTATCAACGAAATCTGCAGACAATTTATTATGCGCAATCAATTCCGGATTACTTGGTACGCCAATATTGTAATAGCGGTAATTGGTAAAGGTTTCCTGAGGGCTATTCGGAGCGACGGACTGGTGGCAATTACTGCAATTGGTTTTAGATTTATCAAAGAATAAGCTTTTCCCTTCCGCTTCTAATGGAGTCAATTCCGCCTCTCCTTTTAATGCCCGATCATACTTTGAAGAAAAAGGCGCAAACAGCGTTTCTTTTTCAAATTCACCAAGGGCTTTTTCCATGATGGCATAAACAGCATTTTGATCCGCCCAAATTTTCTCGCCGAAAGCGGCTGTGATCGCTTGATAATATGCCGGATTGGCTTTTAAACGCGCCACGATAGTTTGCTTATCTGGCATGCCCATTTCCACCGGGTTTAACGGTGGGCCACCGGCCTGTTCGGCAAGATCCTTAGCTCGACCATCCCAGAATTGCCCACCCACATAATCCTGTATTTTTTCATCAAAATGGAAATGCGGAGAAAACATCGCATACAGCGGTGTATTGGCATTGCGATTGCCGTGCAATTGCGGATTATCACCTTGAGAAACCATTTGTTTGGCGGAGTTCTCCCGCTTATCAACAAAGGCTGTACTTGGATGATGGCAGGTGGAGCAGCTTTGAGTTTGATTGAATGATAGTGCCTTATCAAAAAACAGCACTTCACCTAGTGCTTTATAATCAAAACTCTTCAGCTCTTCCCCCTGAGCCAAGGCGCAAGGGATCGCCAATAAGAGTGCAAAGCATTTCCGCTGCATAAGAAACTCCCATAACAATAGTGGAAAATAAAATCTCTGCGATTATAAGCATAAAAATTGCCGGCTCAAGGGGCTTTATACCGCAAAAGGACGATATTCAGCCTATTGCTTTTCGTCTATAATGGCGGCACTTTTTTAGCCCCGAGGCGATTATGAGCATCAAAATTCTTCCGGAAAGCGAAATCAAACAAGCCGCTAATTCCTTTCAAACCCCGGCGATCTTATTTGCCAACCCGAAAAACCTATATCAACGCCGTGCCAAACGCTTGCGCCAGTTAGCGGAAGAGCATCCGTTGGGCGATTATTTGCGTTTTGCCGCGCATATTGTCGATAGTCAATTAGCTTGCTTTGAGCGCAATCCATTAGCGCCTCAGCAAGAATTAATTATCGCTGAAGTGGAGCCATTAAAAGCCACCCAATTTAAACGTGCGCCGATTTGGCGGGATTATTTGGCTGATATTTTGCGCGAAGTAAAAGCACAAGCGAATGAACAGATCGCAGCGACTATTGAACGTTTAGAAAAAACCGCCGATGCCGAATTGGAAAAAATGGCAGATCAATTATTGGCACAAGAATTGAATTTGGTACCTAGCGATCAAGCGGTATTTCTGTGGGCTGCATTGTCGCTCTATTGGCTACAATTGGCTCAACAAATTCCGCATCATAGCCGTATGGAAAGTGCCGACAACCTGCACTATTGCCCGGTGTGTGGTTCTGCGCCAATTGCCAGCGTAGTACATTTTGGCGCATCACAAGGTTTACGTTACTTGCACTGCGCACTATGCGAAAGCGAATGGAATTTGGTGCGTGCACAATGTACCAATTGCAATCAACACGGCAATTTGGAAATGTGGTCGTTGGACGAAGAATTAGCCTTAGTGCGTGCCGAAACCTGCGGCGATTGCCAAAGCTATTTAAAAATCATGTTCCAAGAGAAAGATCCTCATGTGGAAGCGGCGGCTGACGATTTGGCCAGCATTTTCTTGGATGTAGAAATGGAAGAAAAAGGTTATGCGCGTAGCGGATTAAATCCGTTTATGTTTCCGGCACAGGAATAATCTTTAAAGCCAAACGGGCGGAAATTCTTCGCCCGTTTTCATTTTCCTTAAACCATGTCACATTTTTCACATTTTTTCATAACACCAATAAAATCAATGACTTACGTTGTATCTTTAAGAAAAATCGGTGTTTAAATTGGGCGTTTATATGTCACATTGCTCCAACCAATCATCAATCGCCTAAATAACAGGCCATCACCAATGCATTTTCCCATCCACCATCCGGACAAGGGTAATAGTTTTTACGTACATCCACTTCGTTAAATCCTAGCTTCTCGTATAAATAGCGCGCAGGATTGGATTCGCGTACTTCCAGCCAGAGTTGGTTAATCCCCTGCTCTTTTAATCGTTCCATTAATGTCTGCAATAATTGCCGCCCCAATCCCTGCCCTTGATACGCGGGGTCGATGGCAATATTAAACAGAGTGGCCTCATCCAGCACGGTTTGGCAAATGGCGAAACCGAGCGGTTGTTCATCTTGGCTGAGTTTTAAATTGAGATAACGTTCGCCTTGATTATTTTTGAAGGTACCGAGCGACCAAGGCACCAAATGCGCGCGACTTTCGATGGCGTATAACGCATCAAAATCATCACTGTGTATAGACTGAATAGAAATCATTGGGGAAGTTGTTGGATTTGTTGCCAAAATGCCCGTTTAGCTGCAGGGCTGGCTTTAAATTCAGCCCAAACGGGGGAACGATAAATACGGGCAGCATGCGGTAATTCCGGTGGCGTTTGGCCATCGCCTTGCAACAGCCAAAAATCCGTCGCTTGCGTGAGCTTGAGGTGTTGCACTCGCTCCTCATCAACGCTAAGGACTTCCGCCTCGGTAAGTGAGAGCGCTCTTAACAGATCGCTAAAAAGTCGCTCACTTTGAGGATTGTGGCGACTCACCACAATCAATTTGACTTGCTCGGAAACCGCCTTTTCCAACGCGCCCTGCAACGTGTGCGGACGGGCTAAGCGCCATTCGCTGAGGCCCATCGCTTGTAATAACAGTGCGCGTCGTTGCATGGATTGTTCCTTAACGGGAAATCGCATCAAACGGATAATCCACAAGGGCTTTCACCACTGCTTTTTCTTGCTCAGGCGTTAATTTTTGCTGATATGCGGTGAAGCTGCGGTAAGACACGATATTTTTGGATTTATGCACTAAAGCCACAAAGCGTTGGAATTTGCTACTTTCGCAAGCGTAATAGGTTTGCGCATCGCTGCTTAAGGTTTTTAAATCGCAGGTTGATTTATTTTTTTCCAAATATTTAGCGGTGAGTGTCGGCTCCATGGAAGCATCATTCAAATAAAAAGTATCGCTCAATACCGCTTTACGGTTTTCGCGATCCACGCTGGCCGCAAGACTTAGGAAACGCGGATAATCGCCTTTCACGGCTTGGGTTTGTTTCACGTAGGTTTCGCCATTAAAGGTAATTTCCTGACCGGCACCTTTTACACGTAAAAATTGTTCATCTAATTTTTGGAATAAGGCGGCCTGTTCCGGAGTGATTTCTACTTTGCTTGGCTGTTGTTGTGATTGACCGGACTGTATTTGGTCAATTAATTGACAACCGGACAGAAGAGATATCGCTAAAACGCTACCGAGTATTTTTTTCATAAAGTAAATCCTATCGAGATTAATTGTAGAGATTTTTGCTAGAATAGCGCGTAATTTTAACCAATAGCCCGTAGGATTCAAGCGTGATTTCTCCTTCAAGCGAGGTTTTAACCCGCCATTTTCCCCTTTTTGCCGGCAAGTCTGTCCTCTTGGCCGGTGCCATCAACGATGATTTCCCAGCTCAATTGAGTGCCCATTGCAAAAGCTTGCAGGTGTGGAGCTTCTATTTTGACTATGCCCGCCAGCATGCCAATGTGACCTTTGCCGAGCAATTTCAGGGTAATGCCGATTTGATTGTGTACTATTGGAGCAAAAACAAAGCGGAAGTAAATTTTCAATTACAACAATTGCTGGCTCAAGCGCCTATTGGCCAAGAGGTGCTCGTTATTGGTGAAAATCGAGGTGGCATTCGTAGTGCCGAAAAACAATTGGCGGACTATGGCGACATTGGCAAAATTGATTCTGCGCGCCGTTGCAGTCTCTATCATTTCACCTTGCAACAACGCCCGAATTTTGATGAATCCCGTTTCTGGCAACGTTATCAATTGCCGTCCTTAACAATTTGTAGCCTACCCGGCGTGTTTAGCGCTGCCGCATTGGATGATGGCACCGCGCTGTTACTGCAAACGCTGGATCATCTGCCACAGGGGGATATTTTGGATGTTGGTTGTGGTGCAGGAGTGATCGGCGCGACGATCAAACAGAAAAAGCCACAAGCCAATCTGTGGATGAGCGATATTCATGCGTTAGCCCTCGCCTCCACGCGCAAAACCTTGGCTGAAAACGGGTTACAGGCTGAAGTGCTGGCTAGTGATGTGTTTTCGGAAATCTCCGCTAAATTTGATTTGATTATTTCCAATCCGCCTTTCCATGACGGGTTGGATACCGCCTACCGCGCGGTCAATGAATTGATTGCACAAGCTAAATGGCATTTACGTCCGGGCGGTGAATTACGCTTAGTAGCCAATCGCCATTTAGCCTATGCCGATTTACTCGCACAACATTTTGGTCACTTTGAAGTGTTAGCGCAAAACAATCAATTTAAGGTTTATTCGGTTACTCATTAGGAGGTTCTATGTACTTAACCAGTTCCGCAATCGAAAACGGTGTATTCGCCGATAAATACGGTAAACGCGGCAGCCAATTCAGCCCAAACGGCATGCCAACCTATTCGATCCCTTTTGAAATCCACGATGCTCCGGCCGGCACTCAATCCTTTGCGGTGGTGTTGGAAGATAAGGATGCAATTACCGCTAGTGGTTTTGTTTGGACCCATTGGTTGATCGCCAATCTTACCCGAACACAAATTGCTGAAAACGAAAGTCGTGATGCGCGCGATTACGTTCAAGGTGCCAACACCTGGGCCAGTAAATTAGGCGGTTTCTCCATTGAAGAGGCCTCACAATACGGCGGTATGGCGCCACCAAACTGTTTGCACCGTTACGAATTAATCGTGTATGCCTTGGATTGCAAACTGGAACTTGCCCAAGGATTCCGCTTTAACGAGCTACATTTTGCCATGCAAGGGCATATTTTAGACAAAGCGGAAATCGTTGGCACTTACGATGTCTAGATAAATTAATGAGAAAAAAATAGCGCGGTTATGAGGCCGCGCTATTTTATTTGCTCGATTATTGCCAATTTTTCTTTTTCGAGGTTTTTCCTAGCCCCGGATTAAAACTATTGGTCGGATCTAATTTTTGATAGAAATTACGTAATGTTGGTTTGGCCTCATAAAGATGCCCCACATTATGCTCCGCCGGATATTGTGCTCCGCGTTTATCCAATAATTCCAGCATTTCATGTTCCAAGGCTAGGCAATCATGGCCTTTTTTCACAATGTAATCCTGATGGAACACATGACACATAAAATGACCGTAATAGAGTTTATGGCTAATTTTATTATTGATATGTGGCGGAAGGCTTTCAAACCACTCCCGATCATTACGCCGTAAAGCCACATCCAAGGCCACAATATCTTCTACTTCCTGTTCATGGATCGCACGATAACGAACCGCCGCAGAGGCTACCGCAAAACGATGCAACATCGCCGCTTGGGTTTCTTCCGCATTACATTCAAAGTAGCTGCCATGTGAACCATCGGCAAAATACGCAGATAAATAATCTCGCGCTTCCTGCACGCCATCTCCGCCCATTTTCACGATCAAATGATGTTCATATTGATCGCGGTATTGCCATAATTTGGTCGGGAGATGTTCCGGTAACACCTTGGAAATTGCCTGCATAATTTTATCGCTCAAATGATGCGGCAAGAATCCAACCTTTTTCGCCAAACGATCGGTTTTCGCTTTCAAGGCAAATAATTTTGGTAACCAGTGAGTCCCGAAACGTTTAATCACCCAGAAGGTATCTTTGCCATATTTGGCCGCAACATCAAAGGCATCGCGATGAATATATTCCCCGGAAATTGGTAGCTGTTTAAATTCAGCCAACATATGGCGGCGAATATCATTGAGCGCATCAATGCTATTTGTGCCGATATAAAATACTGCCGTATTTTTTTCCGCCACAAAGGTATCTAAGCGTACCGCAAAGATCGCCAATTTACCGGCACAACCGGAAGCTTCATAATGGCGCGCCGGATCCGCATTAAAACGCGCCGGCGTGGCTTCATCAACTTGGCGCACATGATTGCAATAGCTGTGGTCATGGCCTTTACCGCAATTATGTGCAATATCCTTGCGTTGATAGCGTTGATGTTGCAGATTGCTCAGAATTTCTTCCGGAGTATCGCCCAATTCAACGCCCAAATGGTTCACCAATTGTAATTCACCTTGTGCACTAAGTTGCGCATACAGCGCCATTTCTGTGTAAGCCGGGCCTCGTTGCACCAAGGCACCGCCCGAATTGTTACAAATCCCGCCGATCACCGAAGCGCCAATACAGGAAGAGCCAATCACCGAGTGTGGTTCCCGACCATAAGGACGCAGCGCATTTTCCAATTCATTAAGGGTTGAGCCTGGCAGACAAACCACCTGTTCCGCATCATTAATCAATTGAATGCCATCAATACGCATCGCGTTGATCAACACGATATCGCGATCATAATCGTTACCATCCGGAGTCGAACCGCCGGTTAATCCGGTATTAGCCGCCTGCGCGATCACGATCACATCGGCAGCTACACAGGCTTTTAATACCTGCCAAAACTCCAATAAGGTGCCAGGGCGTACCACCGCCAAAGCATTGCCCGAACCAAAACGATAGCCACTACGATAGGCTTCTGATTTATCGGGATCGGTAATCACATATTTTTTCCCGACGATGTCGGTTAATTGGGAAATTAATTGCACATTTGCCATCGGGCACTCCTTACTCAGATACTACGACTTACTGCTTACTGAAATTTATGTAAGCGGTCTTTATTTTGTAAAAAACCAAAAATCAGGCTATTGACTACCCAAGCGCCTAAAATAGCTGCCAATAAATCCTGCGGATAATGCATACCAAGTCGTACCCGACTGACTAGCATTAGAATTGACCATAGCAAAATCACGCCAATCAATAGTTTTGCCCGCCATGAGCGATTCCCCAATAATTGCGCAAAGCCGACTGCCAACATTAACCAAGTTGCGGCAAAAATGGTATGGCCCGATGGGAATGAATAACCGGTTTCCTCGGCATAATGGCTACGCAACCAAGCCGGCGTATCGGATTGGGTGGCAAAAAAGGTTTGCACGATTTCTGCCCGCTCATCGCGCGAGTGGAAATAAAAATCATCGGTAGTGGTTGGGCTTTGTTCGGCCAAGTAGGTCACAAACGGACGAGGTTCAGAAAACAGGGCTTTCATTCCGCTTTTTAAGGCCTGCGTGCCTACCACGGAAAATGCCATAATGAATACGCCCCAAAACCATTGGCGGTTGTTTTTAAACAACACGCGGAAGCACAGGGCAAATACCGCACAGGTCACCAACGCATAGGGCGCTGTACCACTTTGCGTGAGGCAATACAGCCAATAATCCCAATCGGCCAAGCCGGCATTGCCGTGCCAATGATAACCAAACGCCCAGATAAAAATCGGTACAAGACAAAGTAATAACGTATATAATGACAGCCTTTTGAACATTGTCGCCCCTTGATAAACAGAAAAGAAGGCGCATATTTTAGCAGAATTCATTTGAAAGCATAGGAACTTATAATGAGCAAGATTGAACGGGTCACCGAAGCAAATTTACCGACCCAATTCGGCCTTTTTAAAATCGTCGGCTTTGAATTTCCCGACAGCAAAAAAGAACATGTAGCCCTGGTGATGGGCGATATCACCGATGGCAAGCCGGTGTTGGCGCGCATCCATTCCGAATGTCTTACCGGCGATGCCTTGCACAGTTTAAAATGTGACTGCGGTTTCCAATTGGCCGCCGCCCTGCAACAAATCAGCAAAGAAGGCCGCGGAGTGTTGCTATATCATCGTGAGGAAGGTCGGGGTATCGGCTTAATCAACAAAATCCGTGCCTATTCCTTGCAGGATCAAGGCATGGATACTATCGAGGCTAATTTAGCCTTGGGATTTAAGGCCGATGAGCGCAATTTTAGTGTGTGCGCCGATATGTTTGAGTTGCTCGGTGTGCAAGAAGTACGTTTGATGACCAACAATCCGCAAAAAGTGGAAACCATGAAACAGGCCGGCATCAATGTGGTGGAACGCGTACCACTCAATGTGGGGGAAAACCGCTACAACACCAAATACCTCGATACCAAAGCACAAAAAATGGGTCATTACATTATTCACAACAACCAAGAACATTTAATGGACTGCCCGTTCTGCGAAGAAGAAGTGATTTAAGCGCTTCCGCTCAATAAAAAACGGCTCGGATTGCAAAATCCCGGCCGTTTTTTCATTTTTTTAAACAACCCTAATAAAATCAATGAGTTACATTCATTTTTAGGAAAAACTCTTATTTTCGAGGGGGCGTTTACTGCCATGGATTAACGCAGATGATTTGCCCTCAAAGGTCTTCACTACCCTTCGTGGCACTCCAACCAAGGGCTTTTCATACCTTGATAATCCTTATAGTAGATCGAGCCACTTTGACGGGCGATCAAATCCACATAGCTGCCATTAATTGGATTATAGGAACGATAAATCACTTCAAAGCGGTTGCCACGGGCATTTAAAGTGCGATTTTCAATATGATCAAAAGGTTCGGCCTTACCGCCATCCAATTGGAAATATATACCGAAATTGTCTTGCAAACGGCTCTCACGAGATAACGGGAAATATGACGACAAATACGAACGGCCACCGGTCTCATGATTGTGGCAAACATAGGAATAGCGTTTGTAGTTTTGCGGATTATTCAATTCCGCTTGGCTAATCTGCTCCTTCAAAAAACGCCCCTTCACCACTTTTTTCGTTGGCGTAGAAGTGGTACAAGCAAACAAACTCACCAACGCCACGGCAAGTACGAGATTCTTTAATTTATGCATACGAGTTTCCGAGTAAAGGTAAAACAAAGCGCGGTATGATAGCGGAAATTGGGGATTGTGCAAGTTGCCATTCTTATATCAAGAGCATATTAAGAATATTCACGAAACAGAGAGCTTTCACAGATCAAGGATAATTATAAAAACGTCTTGATAATAGGGAAATCTTACGAACATACGGAGAGTGATAGGCTCGAAGAATTTTTAATGAAATAAGGCACCCGCAATAAAGCGGACGCCATCATGTACATAAAGAGGTTAATTAATTGTGAAGCTATCTTTTAAGATTTTGATAAAAGTTTCATTCCTCATACTAGCATCATAAATCAATGCATTAAAATCCAAGAAAGATACCTCTAATGATAATTTTTCATAATATTTATACCATATTTCTCCTTGTGGAGAAAAACGGGATTTAAAATCTTCAATGCCAAGTTTCTCCTTAAATTCATCATCTATATCAACTAATGCATAAAGCCATATTCTTCCTACTTTAATTTCTGAGCTTAGAATGTTTTTTATTTCATGCGCATATGTAGTTAGTTCTGAAGCAGCTTTTAACTTTTCATGTTTGTCGACATTTAATCTTTTAAATTCAAATATTACAATATCAATCTCTTTCTCTGATATATTACTATTATTTTCAACAGGAGTAGAAAAAAGTAATAAGAAATCAGGTCTTTCATTAGATGATGATTTTTTTCCAAAAATTTCTATTTCAGAAATTCTATTTAAGGTAGTATCACTAAATGAATAGTAAAATGACATAAATCTATCATCTAGAATCCAGGCATTATTTCTAAAGATATTTATATTATCTTTATGTTCAACATCTTTCTTTGGACTAATCAAATCATGAATAACAGATTCTAGATCTTTTCTCTCTATTGTTTTTAGTTTCTCAATCTGTTTTTGCCTAAAAATTATATACTCAGCAAGATTTCTGGAGGAAATGTCTAAAGCTTTTTTATAATCTTCATCAGTTAAATGAGTTTTCTCTAAAATTTCTCTTTGATCATCAAAAAACTTATCTCTTGCTGAATATAGTATCTCTTGTCTCGAGCTAAATCCTATTTCACTTTTAGGTATGTAGTCTACCAGATGAGGATAGCTATCAATAAAGAATTTTTCTTCTTTTTCTTTGTTGGTTTTAAATATAGGTACTTCCCTCTCTAGGATTTCTTCTATTTTTTGCTTAAATACTTTTTTGATCTCTTTCAAATCATTTTGAGAAATTGTTAATTCTTTTCTTGTAGGATCAACCAGTCCATCAAAGTTTCTAGAGGATATAAAGAATATAGCCTCAATACCATTTATATGGTTAGATTCGTCTATAATGGGTACTTTAATTGCTCTATTATCTATAGCAAAAGATGTAATTATGGATTTATTCTCATTTTTTTCCATATTTATATAATAGTATAAAGTTAAAGGTTCTCTAAATAGTTGTTCTTCTATTTGACTATATAGCTTTGAGCTTATATTTTTTAACTCCTGGGTATCTATTTTTATACAATTGAAATTAGGTATATCATCTATAGATATATTCGAATTTTTAATTTCCCCATCAATATTCGTATTAATTTCTATTTTAATACTATTCTTTTTTTCTTTCATTTTTTGAAAGGATGGTAGAAATTCAGATAATATAGTATCTTTTATTGTATTTGCAGATAATGTATTTTTGGTTCTAATTCTATCCATTGAAAAATCAACAAAACAAATTTCTGTTCCTGTGTGTTTTGCATTACAGTCTTCTACTTCAAATTTTTTTTCATCAAAATCGAAATTAAATTCAAATTTTTTCCTTTTATAAACACCATTCTCATTATATATACTGTGAAATACTACATTCTTAAAATAGTGAAGATAAACTAAACGCCCTTGTCCTTTGTGTGAGGAATCTTCAACATCCATTAAGTTAGCAAAACGCTTATATCTTTCATCGCTAAATCCGACACCATTATCAACAATCTTAAATTTATTAAATTTTCTGTCTTTATAATCTATAGATATTGTTATTTCGGTAGCTTTGGCATCTAGAGCATTTGCAATAGCTTCAACATAAATCATATCGAAAGTATGAGAAGGAAATAATCTAGGTACAGCAGTTTTTAAGTTTATTTTCATATTTATCTAAACTCTAAATCAAGATGAATTACTGTGTAAAAAAACAGTTATAGACTAGCAAAAAAATTTCATTTTTGCATTAAATTTTCTATCACTTCATCGCCACACCCAACCACTTCATCATCTCTCTCTCATCCCAACCTTTACGTTTGGCATAATCTTGAGCTTGGTCTTCATCGATGCGACCTAGAGTGAAATAGTTACTTGCAGGGTGGGTGAAGTACCAACCGCAGACAGAAGCTGCAGGCCACATGGCGTAGCTTTCAGTAAGTTTCATGCCGATGCGTTGTTCTACTTCTAATAAATCCCAAATTAAGGCTTTTTCCGTGTGTTCAGGGCAGCTTGGATAGCCCGGTGCAGGGCGGATGCCGACATAGTTTTCATTGATTAAACCTTGGTTGTCGAATTCCTCTTGCGTGTAGCCCCAAATGCGGGTACGAAGCTCAAAGTGCAAGTATTCCGCCATGGCTTCTGCTAAGCGATCGCCCACAGCTTGTAGCAAGATAGCGTTGTAGTCATCGCCTGCCGCTTTATAGCCTTCTACCAAATCCATTTCTTCAACGCCGGCGCACACGGCGAACATGCCGAACCAGTCTTTTTTACCGCTTTCGCGATCGGCAATAAAGTCACTCAAGCAGAAGTTAAATGGGCTTTTGCTGTTTTTGCCGCGTTCCGTTTGTTGGCGTAAGCCATAAGCCGTGCCAATGGTTTGTGTACGTTCTTCATCGGAGAAAAGCACCACATCATCGCCCACACGTTCCGCAGGGAAAATACCTAAAATACCGCTTGGGTTGAGTTTGTGGTTTTGCTCTAATTGATCTAATACCACTTGCGCATCGTTCCACACTTTGCGTGCTTCTTCGCCGCCTTCCGGATAATCAAAGGCATCCGGATAGCCGCCCATCAAGCCCCAAATGCGGAAGAATGGTGACCAGTCGATAAATTTACGCAGCTTGGCAATCGGTACGTTTTTAAATTCCACAATACCGGTTTGATTTGGCGTTGGCGGCACGTAATCAGCCCATTCTCCACTAAAGCCATCAAAGCGGTTTGCGCGAGCTTCTTCAATGCTCAGTTGTTTGCGTAGCGGTTTGCGATTGGCAAAGGATTGTTGGATTTTCTCGTAATCCTGTTTAAAACGTTCCCACAATTCTACGCGACTTTCCGGATTCATTAAGGTTGCACAGACCGTCACCGCACGGGAGGCGTTAGAAGTGTAAAATACGCCGTGTTCTTTGTATTTTGGATAAAGCTTAATTGCTGTATGTTCTTTGGAAGTAGTAGCTCCGCCAATCAACACCGGCAAGTTCAAACCAAGGCGGGTCATTTCACCAAGGAAATATTCCATTTCATCGAGGGATGGCGTAATTAAGCCACTCAAGCCAATAATATCGGCTTTTTCATCGATGGCGGTTTGAATGATTTTGTCCGCCGGCACCATCACGCCTAAATCAATCACTTCAAAGTTATTACATTGCAAGACCACGCTCACAATGTTTTTACCGATGTCGTGCACATCGCCTTTCACGGTAGCAATCACCACTTTACCGTTGCTTGAACCTTTTTGTTTGGTTGCATTGATAAACGGCTCTAAATACGCCACGGATTGTTTCATCACACGTGCAGATTTCACCACCTGCGGCAGGAACATTTTGCCGTCACCGAACAAATCGCCGACCACATCCATGCCTGCCATAAGTGGCCCTTCAATCACATCTAATGGGCTTGGTAATTGCTGACGGGCTTCTTCCGTATCTTCTACGATGTGCGTAGTAATCCCTTTCACAAGGGCGTGTTTTAAACGTTCCTCCACCGGCCAAGTGCGCCATTCTGCGATGGTATTATCTTCTTGCGTAGTGCCTTGATTTCGATATTTTTCCGCAATATCGAGTAGTTTTTCGGTGGCATCCGGGCTGCGGTTTAATACCGCATCTTCCACGATTTCACGCAATTCAGGATCGAGATCGTCATAAATTGCCAGTTGTCCAGCATTCACAATCCCCATATCCATACCTTGCTTGATGGCATGATAGAGGAAGACGGCGTGAATGGCTTCACGCATCACATTGTTACCACGGAATGAGAAAGAGACATTCGACACCCCGCCTGAGATTTTCGCATGCGGTAGCGCACGTTTAATGCGACCTGTGGCGTTGATGAAATCTACGCCGTAGTTGTTGTGTTCTTCAATTCCTGTACCGATGGCAAAAATATTCGGGTCGAAAATAATGTCTTCTGGCGGGAAGCCTACTTGATTCACCAAAATGTCATAAGCTCGGCTACAAATTTCAACTTTGCGATCTTCGGTATCGGCTTGCCCCACTTCATCAAATGCCATCACCACTACAGCTGCACCATATTTACGTACTAATTTAGCGTGGTCGATAAAGATTTCTTCGCCCTCTTTAAGCGAAATAGAGTTCACAATCGGTTTACCTTGTACCGACTGCAAACCAGCTTCAATCACTTCCCATTTAGACGAGTCGATCATCACCGGCACTTTTGCCGCATCCGGCTCGGTCGCCATAATATTGAGGAAACGGGTCATGCATTTTTTGCCGTCTAATAAAGCTTCGTCCATATTAACGTCGATCACTTGCGCACCGTTTTCCACTTGGTCGATAGCAATTTCAATGGCTTCAGCAAATTTGTCTTCTTTAATTAAGCGTTTGAATTTGGCCGAACCTGTCACGTTATTACGTTCACCCACGTTTACGAATAGGCTTTTATCATCAATATTGAGTGGCTCTAAGCCTGATAAACGCATGGCGGTTTTAATTTCAGGCAATTTACGCGGCGCAATACCTTGCATGGCATCTGCAAAGGCTTTGATATGCTCTGGCGTCGTACCACAACAACCACCGACAATGTTCACAAAGCCACTTTCAGCCCATTCTTTAAGGTGTGCCGCCATCTCTTCTGCACCTAAATCGTAGCCACCAAAGGCATTTGGTAAGCCTGCATTTGGGTGAACAGACACATAGGTTTCGCTGATTTTAGACAGTTGTTCTACATACTGGCGGAGTTCTTTTGGACCTAACGCACAGTTCAAACCGAACGTCAGCGGTTTAGCGTGACGAAGCGAGTTGTAGAACGCTTCTGTAGTTTGCCCAGAAAGCGTACGGCCGGAAGCATCGGTAATGGTGCCGGAAATCATAATCGGCAATTCCACGCTTAATTCTTCAAACACGGTTTCAATCGCAAAAATGGCGGCTTTTGCGTTTAACGTATCGAAAATGGTTTCGATCATGATTAAATCCGCACCGCCTTCGATTAAACCTTTGGTTGCTTCAGCATAGGCATCCACTAATTCCATAAAGGTAATGTTACGGAAACCCGGATCATTTACATCGGGAGAAATAGAGGCTGTACGGTTGGTTGGCCCTAACACGCCTGCGACAAAGCGAGGTTTTTCTGGTGTGCTGTATTTGTCGGCAGCCAGACGCGCTAATTTTGCCCCTGCAAAATTCAGTTCATAGGCAATGGATTGTAAATCATAATCTGCTTGTGCAATGGTGGTGGAACTGAAAGTGTTAGTTTCAATAATATCCGCGCCCGCTGCCAAATATTTCTCATGAATCGCAGAAATCAACAACGGCTGGGTTAAGGTGAGCAAATCATTATTCCCACGCAAATCCACCGTACTGTCTTTGAAACGTTCGCCTCTAAAATCAGCCTCGGTGAGTTTATATTTTTGGATCATTGTCCCCATCGCACCATCTAAGATAAGGATGCGTTCAGCGAGGGATTTTTTCAGTAATTCGGCGGGATTTCTCATGGGTTTTGTTCCGTTAATGATGTGCAATTTAGTGCGGGGATAATAGGGAGAAGGGGGGAATGTGTCAAATGGTAAGGTGGGATTTTTTATTTAAAATTTCATATCGTTAGTATTAGTTTTATTTCAATATGATGGGATGTTTTCTATATTGGATTTCGCCCAGTGACCTTCTTTCTTTTGCTTGCTCAAAAGAAGACAAAAAGAAGATCACCAGGTAAAACGTGACATTAAAACGCCCTCTCGATTTTTATAATTTCTTTCAGAACCACACGTAACTCATTGAGTTTATTAGCATTGAATAAAAAACCAAAATAAATGTGACATATTTTCGAATAAACGAAGAAAATCAATGAGTCCCTTGTAAATCGTCAGGCGACTTTCAATTTTTAGGAAATTTTCGCTTGTTTGAACCGTTTACGGCGAGTTTGAAAATTTCCGTGAAGAAAATTGAAATCAAGCGCGGTTAAGCGATTTACCCGAGGCTCTTTCCTTTGCTTTCTTTTGAGCAAGCAAAAGAAAGAAGTCGCCCTTTGGACGAAGACCTGATGCAAAAAACCCCAGAATTCCTCTATATTTTTTTGTACTAGTGTAGTAGTATGGCGAGCAAAATTTAAATAAAAACCAAAAAGGGACACGGCATAAAAGTTGTGTCGATTATAAGGAGTAAAATTTCTATGGTTCAAACAGCAATGGTTACCGGAGCGACTTCCGGATTTGGTGCAGCAATTTGTCGTACGCTGGTAAACGCGGGTTATCGCGTAATTGGTACGGGACGTCGCATCGAACGTTTGGAAAGTTTAAAAGAAGAATTAGGCACGGCGTTTTATCCCTTAGCCTTTGATATTTCACTTCGTGATGCCTGTAAAGAAGCCTTTCAATCCATGCCTATTACTTGGCAACAGATTGATTTATTAGTGAACAATGCCGGCTTGGCGTTGGGCTTGGAAACTGCCTATAAAGCCAGTTTGGCCGATTGGGAACAAATGATCGATACCAATATTAAAGGATTGGTCACCATGACCCGCTTAATTCTGCCGGAAATGGTGGCACGTAAACGCGGTCATATTATTAATATCGGTTCTATTGCCGGCACCTATCCTTACCCGGGCGGTAATGTGTATGGTGCAACCAAAGCCTTTGTAGAACAATTTAGCCTCAACTTACGGGCTGACTTGGCGGGCACAAATATTCGCGTAACTAACGTAGAACCCGGCCTGTGTGGCGGTACGGAGTTTTCCAATGTGCGCTTTAAAGGCGATAACGAACGTGCCGCGAGCCTTTACCAAGACGTACAATACGTCACGCCACAAGATATTGCTAATATCGTGTTATGGCTCAACCAACAGCCGGAACACGTCAATATTAACCGCATTGAAGTGATGCCGACGGCACAAAGTTTCGCGCCGCTCAATGTGTTTAAAGATCCAAAATAAACAAGGAAATACTATATGTCAGACACCCTCTTAAATCCGTATTTCGGTGAATTTGGCGGTATGTATGTGCCGGAAATTCTGATTCCCGTCCTGCAGCAGTTGGAGAAAGCCTTTGTTGAAGCCAAAGATGATCCGGCATTCCAGCAGGAATTTCAGGATCTGTTGAAAAACTATGCCGGCCGGCCGACTGCTTTGACACTTTGCCGCAACCTCACCAAAGGCACTAAGGCGAAGATCTACCTAAAACGCGAAGATTTATTGCACGGTGGCGCGCATAAAACCAACCAAGTATTAGGCCAAATTCTACTGGCCAAACGCATGGGTAAAACCCGTATCATCGCAGAAACCGGCGCTGGTCAACACGGTGTGGCAACTGCCTTGGCCTGTGCAATGTTGGATATGCCTTGCCGTGTGTACATGGGGGCGAAGGATGTAGAACGTCAATCACCAAACGTTTTCCGTATGCGTTTAATGGGTGCCGAAGTGGTTCCGGTACAAAAAGGTTCTTGTTCCTTGAAAGATGCCTGTTGTGAAGCTATGCGCGATTGGTCGGCCAACTATGAAAACACCCATTATCTGCTCGGTACAGCAGCCGGTCCGCACCCATTCCCAACCATCGTGCGCGAATTCCAAAAAATGATCGGTGAAGAAACCAAACGCCAAATTCTTGAAAAAGAAGGTCGTTTGCCAGATGCGGTCATTGCCGCGGTTGGTGGTGGTTCCAACGCAATCGGGATGTTTAATGACTTTATTGATGAACCGAATGTACGTCTAATCGGTATCGAACCGGCCGGCCATGGTATTGAAAGTGGAGAACATGGCGCACCATTAGGCCATGCCAAAGTGGGTATTTATTTCGGTATGAAATCTCCGTTAATGCAAACGGAAGACGGCCAAGTGGAAGAATCCTACTCTATCTCCGCCGGCTTAGACTTCCCTTCCGTGGGACCACAACATGCGTATCTCAAAAGCATTGGACGGGCAGAATACCCAAGCATCACCGATGATGAAGCGCTAGATGCGTTCCAACAATTGGCTAAACACGAGGGGATTATTCCGGCGTTGGAAAGTTCCCATGCCTTGGCGCATGCCTTAAAAATGATCCATCAAGAGCCGAATAAGGAACAAATTCTGGTGGTAAACCTCTCCGGTCGCGGTGACAAAGATATTTTCACCGTGGATAAAGTTTTGAAAGAAAAAGGAATGCAATAATGAGCCGCTTTGAAATTAAATTTGCCGAACTTGCAGCCAAAAAAGAAGGCGCATTTGTCCCTTTCGTGACCCTTTGCGATCCAACCTTTGATCGTTCCTTTGAAATTATTTGCACCTTAGTTGAAAACGGTGCAGATGCCTTAGAACTTGGCTTTCCGTTTTCCGATCCGCTATTAGATGGCCCGGTCATTCAGGCGGCCAATAACCGCGCATTAACTGCCGGCCATAGCACGGAAGACAGTTTTCAATTGCTTGCCAAGGTACGCGCAAAATACCCGGAAATTCCAATCAGCTTATTACTGTGCGCTAATTTAATTTTCGCTAAGGGTTTGGATAATTTCTATCAACGCTGCGCGGAAGTCGGGGTTGATGCCGTATTGGTCGCTGATATTCCGCTGTTGGCTAAGGAAGATTATGTCGCTGCGGCCAAACGCCATGGCATTCAACCGGTATTTATTTGTCCGCCAAACGCCGATGCCAAAACAGTACAAGGTGTTGCAGAAAATAGCCAAGGTTATACCTATTTGGTTTCCCGTGCCGGCGTAACTAGTGCGGAAAATCAAAGCCATGCAGCCAATCTGGATAGCCTTGTGGAACAACTAAAAGCCCACAATGCGCCACCGATTCTACAAGGTTTCGGCATTGCCCAACCAGCACAAGTAAAAGAAGCATTGCAACTGGGCGCTGCCGGTGCGATTTCCGGTTCGGCCACCGTGAAAATCATTGAGCGTAATTTAGATAATCATGCCCAATGCCTAAATGAGCTTGGCGAATTCGTACGAAATATGAAAGCCGCTACTAAATAATCAAAATAGGCGTTTGGCTGTCCGTTGAGGAAATTCAAACGCCCTCTCTTTCTTCAGAGTTTTTGCAAAAGCAGCATCTAACTCATTGATTTTATTAGCATTGCTTTAAAAAAGAAAAAACGGTCAAATTTGACCGTTTTTTATGCTATTTAGCGTTGGCTAAGTTTTTCAAACTCGCTAAAGAAGGTTGGAAAGGTTTTAGCCGTACACTGTGGATCTAAAATTGTGACCGCCGTATCAGACAATGCCACTAACGCAAAACACATCGCCATGCGATGGTCGTTGTAGGTCGCAATCTCTGCCGGCAAGAATTGTTGTGGCGGTTGAATGCGGATAAAATCCTCGCCTTCTTCCACTTCCGCACCGACTTTGCGTAATTCGGTAGCCATCGCACTCAAGCGATCGGTTTCCTTCACCCGCCAGTTGTAAATATTGCGGATCACGGTTTCACCTTTAGCAAAAAGAGCGGTTGTCGCAATGGTCATTGCTGCATCGGGAATATAGTTCATATCCATATCAATGCCCTGCAATTCCCCTTGTTCTGCCAGAATAAAATCCTCACCCCAAGTAATTTTTGCGCCCATTTTAGCCAACACATCGGCAAATAAACGATCGCCTTGGATAGAATTTTTACCAATTCCGCTGACTTTCACCTTGCCTTTAATCGCCGCCGCAGCCAAGAAATAAGAAGCTGAAGACGCATCGCCTTCCACCAAATAATTCCCTGGAGAACGATAGGTTTGACGACCTTTGACCAGGAAGCATTGGTAATCCCGATTTTCAACGGTAATCCCAAAATCCTTCATCATCGCCAAGGTAATATCGATATAAGGTTTAGAAACTAATTCGCCTTTAATACGAATTTCCATATCGCCTTCGGCAAGCGGTGCTGTCATTAATAAGGCAGTTAAAAACTGAGAGGAAATTGAACCATCGATTTCCACCATTCCGCCCTGCAAACCGGCATTGCGAATTGCCAACGGCGGATAACCTTCATTTTCTAAATAACGAATTTGCGCACCGGCTTGGCATAAAGCATCCACTAAATGCAAAATCGGTCGTTCTTTCATTCGCGGTTCACCGGTTAAAATCACTTCACCGGCACTTTTACCCGCCAAGCAAAGCGCCGCACATAAGGGACGCATGGCAGTACCGGCATTACCTAAAAATAGGCTCAGACCATCCTGCACCGCAAACGCTCCGCCCAGACCAACAACACGGCATTCGGTTTTATCTTCCGATAAGCTCAGTTGCACACCAAGCGCCTGTAGTGCATTTAGCATATGGCGAATATCATCGCTATCCAGTAAGTTGCGCACTAAGGTTTCGCCCTGAGCTAAGGCAGCTAATAATAAGGCTCGATTGGATAGACTTTTGGAGCCTGGCAGGCGAATTTCACCAACAACCTGTTGAATAGGCTCGAGAGTCAATTTTTCCATTACAGCACCACCGTTTTATTTTTATAAACGAAGATTTTGTCGTGCAGTGCTAAATCCAATGCACGACTTAATACGGTTTTTTCCACATCACGGCCGGCACGCATCATGGCATCTGCACTGTAAGTGTGATCCACATTAATGACGTTTTGCATAATAATTGGACCTTGATCCAATTCATTATTAATAAAATGAGCAGTTGCACCGATGATTTTTACCCCGCGCTCATAAGCCTGTTGATATGGGCGCGCACCGATAAAGGCCGGTAAGAAGGAATGGTGAATATTGATCACACGATTTGGATAACGGGCAACGAACTCCGGATTTAGCACCCGCATATATTTGGCCAACACAATGAGATCCGGCGCATATTCGTCTATTTTGTCCGCCAACAATTTATCATGCTCGACACGGGTTAAGCCTTGGTGGCTCACGCAATGGAACGGGATATCAAAACGTTCTACCAATTCGCGTAAATCCTCATGGTTACCAATCACCGCGGCAATTTCCATGTCCAACGCACCATAATAATTTTTCATCAAAATATCACCCAAACAATGAGCTTCTTTGGTCACTAAAATTACAATACGCTTGCGGTGATTGCCAATCAAACGGCAATTAGTACCTTCCGGTAAGCTATAAGCTAAATCGGCAAGCAAGGTTTCTTCATTAAAAATACCTTCCAATTCAGTACGCATAAAAAAGTGTTTGGTTTCAAAATCCACAAACTCATTGTTATGCAAAATATTCAATTGGTGCTTGTAACAAATGTTGGTGATTTTAGCGATTAACCCTTTATCATCGGGACAATCGGTCAGTAATATTTTTTTCTCTAGCATAGTCATTTATAAATAAAAAAAGAGAACCCGTAAAAACGGGTTCTCAGTAAAAAGAATTATTTGATTTTGAAAGAGGATAAGGATTTACCTTTGGCTAACGCAGCTTGAATGGCACGCGGCGTACGGCCTTGGCCTGTCCAGGTTTTCACATTACCTTGCTCATCTTTATATTGATATTGTGCAGGGCGCGGTTCACGTTGTTTTCTAGGTTTTTTCGCTTTGACAGAAGTATTGAAAAGCGCTGCGAAATCATCGGCTGTAAAACCTTCTTTTTCGATGAGTTCTTTATATTTCTCTACTTTCGCACGACGCTCAGCATCCGCTTTCAATAACTCAGCTTCAGCGGCACGTTTTTCTTCGACCAAAGTTTGTAATTTTTCTAAAACAGTTTCAGCATGCTCTAAAGTTAATTCTTTCAAAGCCGCACGCAAACTGCGTAGGTTAGTTAATGCTTTAGTTAATTCGCTCATAATTCATCTCTCCATAAGTAGAATTTGTTGACTAAATTCTGTTACTGGTGTGAATCATACCAAATTTATTGAAAAATAAAATTACAAAAACACATTAATTGTGAAAAAAGTTTGGTTAGACCAGTTCTAAATAATATGTAACATCCTAAATTTTCAAAAAAAATGGTTAAATTAAATAATAAAGTATGAGGCAAACATAAATATTATAAATAATATTACATCTCAATAATAGTTAAGTAAAATCAATACCTTGCAAACAAAACACCAACATCAATCAGAGCAATATAGTATTTTTATCTATTACTGCAACTCCTCAATTCCTATCGATTTTAAATAACTATAAGTATGATCATAAAATTCTTTCTTACGTGTAAGATCTGATTCTGAACCTTCAGGAATCCAAATAACAATTCCCTGTCTAGCTCTTGTCAATAAGACTCGATATGCATTTTTTATATATTTTCTATCTTCTTCTTTATTTACTTTTTGCCACGTAGTCCCTTTAAAATTTTGATAACACCATTTATCTTTATTAAAGTAAAAGTTAGCATCCCAACCTATACAAACCCAATCCAACTCTAGCCCTTGAACATCAAACTCTGTACCAATATCCTCTAAAAAATAAGAAGATCTTACATCATCTTTATTATTTAAAAACCATTTGTCTACTTCTAACCCACTTTTTACATTTACACCTAGCGCTTTTAGTCTCCTTGCTCCAGAAGAAGCTATTACTCCATATCGTTCAGTTCCTCTTGCATTCTGTAACAACCACTGTTTTGCTTTTGTAATATCTCGTGTCATCACTATGTAATAATGTTCTTTTATATCTGTGTATAAATTAGTTACTTCATCAGTAATATCTAATAAAGATTGTATAAAAGCAGAGACTTTTTCACTTCTAAATGAGCGAATAGAGGTTGATAAGTGTAAATTATTTTCCTTTTTTCCATGTTGAATTAACCAATTAATTATCGACTTATCTTGCAAGTAAATACTTTCATTCACTATCAAAGGTGAGTAACATATTTCCCAATGCAAATAATGTTCCTTTAAAGCTCTACACCACTCTTCTAACCCTGCTTCACCGGTATTTATTTCTTGTCCACCTCCGATTAAACAAATAATTACACACCAGTCCTGATGGCGATTCATTACTTCTATTAAAAACTCAGGTTCAGACTTAGAAAAATCCAATTTTCCTCTTTTCTGTTGCATAAATTTAGTTGCTTGATTTTTATCCCAAGCCCTTTGTGCTTCATCAAAAATTACAACTTTTTCTAAAGGAGCTTCAAATTTATCTAAATATTCATCTCGAAAATGGTGAATATTTTGAATAAATGTTTTTGTTTCCTTCAATGCCTGCATTTTAGATTTCCCTGGAATATTGCCAGCTAAAGCTTTTTGTAAAACAGTAACTAATGGACCATTTCCAGACAGAAATACTGTATGTTCTTTTTCAGAAACACGTAATCGTTGATTTGCAATATTTAACCCGGCTAAAGTTTTGCCAGCACCAGGGACGCCAGTAATAAAGCAAATTAATTTTTCTCTTCTATTTTTAGCTTCTTCAATCAAATTACTTATTCGTTGACAAGTAATAGATAAATTTTCGGCTCCAGAATCAGAACGTGTAATTTCATCTACATTATGATTTCTATATAATGCTTGTGCTGCTTCAACAATTGTAGGTGTTGGTCTATAACCTGATTTCTCCCAAGACAAAATATCCATTTTGTTATTAGAATAATTAGATTGAAGAAATTCTCCTAATTTTTTTGAATTTAAACAAATAGCCTGTTTTAAAGCACAAGCCTGAACTAAATCATTCTCAATATTTGGTGCAAATTCTGAAACTAATATCGGAATTAAAATAGCATTATGACTCCCTTCATGAAAATTTCTTAAATCCAAAGCATAATCAATTACTTGCTCTTGAGCATCTTTATTATAAGAATTACTCCCCGTCTTGAATTCTATTAAAAAAATCTTATTACCTAATATAACTATATTATCAATTCTTTTTCCCATCCTAGGAATAGAAAACTCAAAATAAATAAAACCATTTAAACCGATTAATTCTCTCTTTAATATCTCAATTTGCTTTTTCCAAGCATTATTTTGAGAAATTTCTAATGATTGATAACGATGATATTTAACTAATTTCCCTAAAATGCTTTCATCAGTTTCCTTAATAAAGTTAACAATCTCTTCAGAATAATATGCTCTCTTCATCATCTAATTTTATCTAGTAAAAATACATAATAAAACGGTCAGACTTTGAATCCGTAAAACATCTCCAAAATCTGACCGCTTTCTTACTTTGTTTTAAAACTACAACGCTTCAATCGCTTTATACTGCTCTTGGATTTTTTCTAATCCAGATTGGTATTCCGCTTGTTTTTCACGTTCTTTCGCAATCACTGCTTCTGGTGCTTTAGCCACGAAAGCTTCATTGCTAAGTTTGTTTTCGATACGTTTAACTTCATTTTGATATTTTTCAATCTCTTTGGTTAAACGGGCAAGCTCTGCTTCTTTATTGATAAAGCCAGCCATTGGCACAAGCAATTCGGCATTACCAACAAGTTTTGCTACCGCAAGCGGTGCTGTTTCGTTTGCCGCTAACACTTGAACGTTGTCTAATTTCGCCATGGCTTTTAAAAGAGCGGTCTGTTTTTCGAGAATTTTTGCGTTTTCTGCGCTTAAATTACGGAATAACAGATCTAAGCCTTTGCTTGGTGCGATGTTGCTTTCTGCACGAATATTACGTACTGCAACAATCACTTCTTTTAACCACTCAATTTCAGCTTCTGCTTCTGGATCAAAGCCGTTTTCTTCCACTTGTGGGAAAGGTTGCAACATAATGCTGTCAGCCGTAATGCCTAGGAATCCTTTCACTTTTTGCCAAATTTCTTCGGTAATAAATGGAATAAGCGGATGTGCTAAACGTAATAATTTTTCTAACACATGAACCAAAGTTTGGCTTGCCGCACGGATTTGTGCTGCATTGCCGTTTGCAAATACTGGTTTGGTAAGCTCTAAATACCAGTCACAGAATTGGTTCCAAGTAAATTCATAAATCGCATTGGCACAAAGGTCAAAACGATATTGGCTTAATGAATTACGGAAAGTCTCCACGGTACGATTGAATTCTGATTGAATCCAACGATCGGCTAATGAGAATTCGATCTCACCTTCGCTTAAATCTAATTTTTCATTTGTTAAGACGAAACGGCTTGCATTCCATAATTTATTACAGAAGTTGCGGTAACCTTCCAAACGTTTCATATCCCAGTTTATATCACGACCGTTTGAAGCCAATGCCGCTAATGTGAATCGCAATGCGTCTGTACCGTGAGCAGCAATGCCCTCCGCAAACTCTTTGCGCGTTGCTTTGGCGATTTTCTCTGCTAATTGCGGTTGCATCATGTTGCCGGTACGTTTTTCAAGTAAATCTTCAAGGCTGATACCGTCAATCATATCGATTGGATCAAGCACGTTACCTTTTGATTTTGACATTTTTTGGCCTTGCTCATCACGGATTAAGCCCGTTACGTACACGGTTTTGAATGGCACTTGTGGTTTGCCATTTTCATCTTTCACAAAGTGCATCGTAAACATAATCATACGCGCAACCCAGAAGAAGATGATATCGAAGCCCGTGATTAATACATCCGTAGGGTGGAACATTTTGAGTTCTTTAGTTTGCTCTGGCCAACCTAAGGTAGAGAATGTCCATAAGCCTGATGAGAACCACGTGTCTAACACGTCTTCATCTTGTTTGAGCTCGATTGCAGAATCTAAGTTATATTTTGACCGCACTTCTTCTTCGTTACGCGCAACATACACGTTACCTTCCGTGTCATACCACGCAGGAATACGGTGTCCCCACCAAAGTTGGCGAGAGATACACCAATCTTGAATATCACGCATCCAAGAGAAGTAAAGGTTTTCATATTGTTTCGGTACGAATTGAATTTCGCCGTCTTCCACCGCTTTAATTGCTACATCGGCAAGCGGTTTCACGCTCACATACCATTGGTCGGTTAGCATCGGCTCAATTGGCACACCACCACGGTCGCCATAAGGCACTTTCAAATCGTGTGGTTTAATTTCATCTAATAAACCTAGCGCTTCAAAATCTGCCACGATTTTCTTACGGGCAGCAAAACGCTCTAAGCCACGGTAATCCGCAGGAATCGTCGCTTCATAGCCCGCAAGCGGTTTGCCATCAGTACCGATAATTTCTGCTTCATCACGAATATCCGCATTTAAAGTTAACACGTTAACCATTGGCAAGCTGTGACGTTTACCCACTTCATAGTCGTTAAAGTCATGCGCAGGAGTGATTTTCACTACACCAGTACCAAATTCGCGATCAACGTATTCATCAGCAATAATTGGAATTTCACGGTTTGCCAATGGCAGAACCACTGTTTTACCGATTAAAGATTGATAACGCTCATCTTCTGGATGTACCGCAACCGCCGTATCACCCAACATGGTTTCTGGACGCGTGGTTGCCACCACTAAATAATCCTTACCATCTGCCGTTTTCGCACCGTTGGCTAACGGATAACGGAAATGCCAAAGGGAACCTTTGCTCTCTTTGTTTTCCACTTCTAAATCAGAAATCGCCGTGTGAAGTTTTGGATCCCAGTTTACTAAGCGTTTGCCACGGTAAATCAAGCCTTCTTCGTGTAAGCGCACAAACACTTCTTTTACTGCATTAGATAAACCATCGTCCATGGTAAAACGTTCACGTTCCCAGTCGATAGAGTTTCCTAAACGACGCATTTGTTGGCTGATTGTGCCGCCTGAATAGGCTTTCCAATCCCAAATTTTATTGATGAACGCTTCTCGGCCATAATCATGGCGAGTTTTGCCTTCTTCTGCCGCAATTTTACGTTCCACCACCATTTGGGTTGCGATACCCGCGTGGTCTGTTCCCGCTTGCCATAAGGTATTATGTCCTTCCATACGGTTAAAACGGATTAAGGTATCCATTAAGGTTTGTTGGAACGCGTGCCCCATGTGTAGGGAACCCGTTACATTCGGTGGAGGAATTGCAATGCAATAGCTCGGCGAATTTTCATTTTCAGACGGTTTAAAATAACCGCTCTCTTCCCAATGTTGATAAAGGGCTTGTTCTACCGCAGACGGATTAAAACGGTCTGCCATTTCAAATTTTTGTGTCATTGTTGCTCTCTTTTAATAAAATTAGTTGTATATCTTATATAAGTAAACTCTTTCACTAAGGTAATCTACATTCATATTGTTTAATGATGTTTTCTGTTTTCTAAATTCATACCTAGCTATAAACTCATTAGCAAAAAAATATTTCTTATTCTTATGTATAAATCCAATATCTCCAATTTTCTTCTTATGAAATATTATGCCCTCAGCCCTAGAATAAAGAAAATATATAATTCCGTCTTCAGGTGAACCTATAACATTAGTATGAATATACACATCATCTCTAACCGCTAAGAAATATTCTTTCCTAATGTTTGACATATGTTCAAATGAAACATAAGAATTAACTCCATTTTTTTTAGAGCTGTCTAGTTTAACTAAACTAGGTTCTTCTATAAAACATCCACCAAGAAATATAGAATATGCCTTGTATCCAATGCTCTTTTTCTCTTTTCTATAAGTATACTTGGTTCCATTCCCACTATAAGTATTTTTTAGTTCATGAAAATTTATGTATTTATGAAAATTAGTCGAATGAGGTTCTTTATATTTAAATTGAAAAGCAATTATAAAGAAGTCTGTTTCACCCTGAATAACAGAGTCAAAATCTTCTATAACCTCCCCCATAGGTACAAGATTCTTACTGGTAAAATTTTTAAATTTTAGTTCAATTTTCTTATTAAGTATCTTTATATCCCCATCAGCTGATCGAGTTGACGGAGTGATTATATCTACATTAGGTAAATGTTTATTTAATTCTATAATAAAAGATGATCTAAAATCATCCTCGTTACTTTTTTCATTAATAAAAATAAAATTTTCTAGAGATTTTTTAATTATAGAATGTAAATAGGTATTAAACATCAAACATCCTTATAATAAAATATTAAATAAAATTAAATAAAACTGTTCTTCACTCGGATAAATATCCCGAATCACTTCTTTCAACTCGTCCAGCCCCATATTTTCCTGCTTCGCCTGCTGATCCGTCAGTTCATCAAGAGTAATCGGCGACACACTTAACACTTCAATAGTGCAGAAATATTGATTATCTTCAAACCGCCCCACTCGCAAAATATCACCTGCTTTAAAATGGCTTTCGGATTTATCGCGAATAGTGATGGTCTTACGCCCGGCGAGAATATCGGCTTCGAAGCGTTGATAAAAGGTGATGTCGTTCATTGGCTTATTCATTTACACGTAAATCATCGCGTAAACGTTGCATTTCTAAAAATAAGCGACGTTCTTCTTGGCGACAAAAACTATATTCACCTAATTTAGCATAGTCTTCAGTACAGCGAATTTGCTCATATTGTTTTTCAACTTCTGTTAGTAAGGCGAGTTGTTGCTGATAATAGGCACTACGTCTTTTAGTTTTACTTTGGCTTTTGTTTGAAAGGGCTGAGGTTGTTGAAGATGCTGCCTTTTGCTCTTTAGTTGCTTCAGCATTTTTTTCAACGGCTTCAACTGGTGTGGTTAAGGCTGCTTTAATGCTCTTATTTTCTACCTGAGGTGCTTCTGATTGTTGTTCCGTCTTATTTGCGGTTAGCGAGGTTTGTTCTGCTTGTGTTTTTGCCTCTTGTTTTGAGGTTTTTTCCTGTTGTTGAGATGCAGTTTCCGTCACTGAAGCTACCGTAGGTGCAGCATTTTCATTTTTAGCTGGAGTTTTTTCATTATTATCGCAACCGGCCAATAACAAAACAGCACTAAAAGAGATAATGCTAATTGTGTTTTTAAAATTCATTTGAAACTCCAATGTGAGATTATATGTAATTTACTGATTTTCAGTTGAAAGTTGCCAACCTTGTTGACGTAGCATCTTATAACGCTCTCTCGCCTGTGCTTTTTGTTCTTCCTGCTGTGGCACAAAGTCAATCAATTGCGTGAAACTATTGCTAAACTCAGGTACATCCTGTTGCAGATTGATTAACAAATCCCGCCGTTGCGCATTTCGTTTACCTTTCCAGCTAATTTCAATGGGCGCCGCATATTGCGTCGCTTCACCGGAAAGATTGTGTGGAACAAATTCATCGGGTTCACGCGCCCATAAGGCTTCATCAATATCCAATGCTTGCTGCTCGGTTTCACAAGCAATCAGCACTTTCCGCCCCAAACGCCAAGATTGGGCGGCTAAATCACAAGCCAATTGTTCAGCCGTTTGCTCTTTTAGAATATAAAATTGGGCATTCTTCGCCATTTTTGTGCCTTCAAAGCTAAATTTAAGCGCGTAATTTTACCTAAAACTCGCCTAAAAATAAATGCTTATCTATAGGTAGGACAAATAATAAGCATAAATAAAATGCTATTATTCATTCCTGCCCAAATGAGTTTTTTTATAAAGATAGACGAATAAATGTTATTCACTCTATTTTATGATCTAGGTCACAAAAGTAAGTTTTAACAATTTTCTTACGTTTTATTCATACCACCTGGGTGGTAGAATCTTGGCCGAATTTTTTACTCTAAACATAAATAGGAGAACAACATGACATTTCGTATTGAGAAAGACACCATGGGCGAAGTTCAAGTGCCAGCCGATAAATACTGGGCTGCACAAACCGAACGTTCACGCAACAACTTTAAAATCGGCCCTGCCGCGTCTATGCCACACGAAGTCATTGAAGCTTTCGGCTATTTGAAAAAAGCAGCAGCATTCGCCAATGCCGATCTTGGTGTTTTATCCGCTGAAAAACGCGATCTTATTGCTGCGGCCTGTGATGAAATTCTTGCCGGTAAATTAGATGATCAATTCCCATTGGTAATTTGGCAGACCGGTTCCGGTACCCAATCCAATATGAACGTCAATGAAGTAGTGGCTAACCGTGCGCACGTATTACACGGTGGCAAATTAGGCGAAAAATCCTTTGTTCACCCGAACGATGATGTGAATAAATCCCAATCTTCAAACGACACCTTCCCAACAGCAATGCATATTGCGGCATACAAAAAAGTCGTTGAAAAAACAATTCCTGCGGTAGAACGTTTACAAAAAACCTTTGCCCAAAAATCTGCTGAATTTAAAGACGTGGTAAAAATTGGCCGTACCCACTTAATGGACGCAACACCATTAACCCTAGGTCAAGAGTTCTCTGCTTATGCTGCTCAATTAGACTTTGGTCTGCGTGCACTTAAAAATACCCTTCCACATTTAAGCCAATTAGCACTTGGCGGTACAGCTGTAGGTACGGGTTTAAATACACCAAAAGGTTACGATGTAAAAGTTGCTGAATATATCGCTCAATTTACCGGTTTCCCATTTGTGACTGCAGAAAATAAATTTGAAGCGCTTGCAGCTCATGATGCGATGGTTGAAACCCACGGGGCATTAAAACAACTTGCCGTGAGCCTATTCAAAATTGCTAACGACATTCGTTTATTAGCATCCGGTCCACGTTCCGGTATCGGTGAAATCTTAATTCCGGAAAATGAACCAGGCTCATCAATCATGCCGGGTAAAGTAAACCCAACACAATGTGAAGCATTAACAATGGTATGTGCGCAAGTATTCGGTAACGATACCACTATCTCTTTTGTTGGCTCACAAGGTCATTTCCAATTGAACGTATTCAACCCAGTAATGGTTGCAAATTTCTTACAATCCGCTCAATTATTGGCCGATGCTTGCGTGTCCTTTGATGAACACTGTGCAACCGGTATTCAACCAAACTACCCTCGCATCAAACAACAATTGGAAAATTCATTAATGTTAGTAACTGCATTAAATACCCACATTGGTTATGAAAATGCAGCAAAAATTGCTAAAACCGCACACAAAAACGGTACAACCCTACGCGAAGAAGCCATTAACTTAGGCTTAGTTTCTGCAGAAGACTTCGATAAATGGGTTCGTCCGGAAGACATGGTTGGCAGCTTAAAATAAGCAAAAAAATCAATAATCATCAGGCGGGGGAACCCGCCTTTTTTATTCGTTTTACTCTTTTCCCGGCCTTTTGCTATAATCGCCGCAATTTTCACTATTTAGTCATGCTATGAAATTAAAATTTTTATTGCCGCTTGTCGGCGCTGTCTTTTGTGGTCCTTTAATGGCGCAATGGCAACCGGTTGGTAACGCCGAATATACCTGGGGTCCATTCCATGTTTACACGGTCGGACTCTATTCTGAAAACGGGCATTATCAAGCAAATGAACGTCCATTAATGTTTTCCGTGCGTTATGAAAAACCGATCGAAGGGAAAAACTTTGCGATTACCTTGGTAAAAGAAATGGAGGCGCAAAAATTAAGTACCGATGACACCACTGCTTGGCTGAAAAAAATGCAGCAAATTTTTCCGGATTTTTCGCCTAACGATATTTTGAATTTTATCGCCTTAGAGGATCGCGGCTATTTCGTACTTAATGACACCATTTTGGATCATGAATTTGATGCAAAATTTACCCAGGCATTTATTGATATTTGGCTTTCGCCAAAAAGTAGTTTTAGCAAACTACAACCCCAGCTAACCGGCAAAGAAAAAAGTGGGCATGATTTCCAAGAATTTAAATTACATCCGTCCAGCGAACCCTTTGACGAAGAAAGTACCATGCCGGAATTACCGCCAAATTACGACCAACGAAATAATTTACCGGGATAATTGACTCGCCATTCAATGGCGTACACAAAAATCAAAAAGGGCTTATTAGCCCTTTTGTTTTACCTTCTTTTCTAACAATGCAATCATTTCGCTCGCAATATCTATGCCGCTGGTTTGCTCAATCATCTCCAAACCCGGCGATGCATTAACCTCCAAGACCAGCAGTCCACGCGCTGATGGAATCAAATCCACTCCGGCCACCTCGAGTCCCAATGCTTTTGCTGCAGCTACCGCCAACTGTTGCTCACCAACACTTAATTGAACCGACTCAGCCCGTCCACCACGATGAAAATTCGCACGAAAATCCTCTTTTTTACCAATCCGTCGCATGGCAGCAACAACCCGTTCTCCCACCACAAAGGCGCGAATATCGGCGCTTTCAGCCTCTGCAATAAATTCCTGTTGCAAGGCAGGCGTACCGTTTTGATATAAAAAATCCAACAAGCCATGAGCACTTTTGACACTTTCCGCCAACATCACACCCACCCCTTGCATTCCGGCCAAGGTTTTAATAATCAGTGGCGGAGACAATTGCGCCAATAGTGCCTCAGCGCTCACTTCCCGTCCGCTTAAATAGCTATCCGGCAATGGCAAGCCGGCTGCGGCCAAATATTGCAAGGATTGCCATTTATCGCGTGCTAGTGCAAAGGCTTGTGGCGAATTTAAACTCACTGCACCGCGCGCCAGCAAATGTTCCAACACGGCACAACCTTGCTGATTGCTAGTCACTCCAAAACGAGGCAATACCCCATCATAATCCTGCAGCGAATACGCCGCTTGCGTTTCCTTGGCTTGATAATACAGCGAAAATGTTCCAGCCTCGGACAAGCGCAATAAAAAACGATTGGGATCCAATATATCCATTTGATGCCCACGAGCCGCAGCCGCCTCGCATAAACGCTGACAACTATATAGTCGTGGTTCGCGGCATAACATTAATAAATTCATTGCCATCCTTATAGCTCCGAAAAAACCGTCGATATACTACACCAATCGGAGCAATCCTGAAAAAGCCTTTCTTCGGATTGTTCAAATCAGGTAAAATCGCTGCGTTTTTTAATCCAATCAAGAGGAAATCATTATGTTCGTAGTAATTTTTGGCCGTCCAGGCTGCCCTTATTGTGTACGCGCAAAAAATTTAGCGGAAAAATTAAAAGGCGAAGTAGCCGATTTTGATTACCGTTATGTGGATATTCACGCGGAAGGCATCACCAAAGAAGACTTATCCAAATCCGTTGGCAAACCGGTTGAAACCGTGCCACAAATCTTTATCGATGAAAAACCAATCGGCGGTTGTACCGATTTCGAAGCGCTAATGAAAGAGCAATTCAATATCGTAGCTTAATCCGCTCTCTCAAACGCGGTGGTGTTTTTCAAAGTTTTCTGAAAAAGTAATGATAAGTCATTGATTTTATTAGAAATACTTTAAAAATAAACTTTCACCGCGTTTATTTTGTATTTTTCATTGAAATCACCACTCTTTTTTACTTCTCTTAATATTTTTCGAGCTTCTCTATAGCCTTCCTAACATAGTTAGCGCCAACCTATTGATAGCAACCTCAAAAAATCAAAATTTTTAATCCGGTTTGCTCGAAATGCTTCCATGACTTCCCCCACCTCAATATCCAGATGCTCCCTGAATCACCTCAAAACCTCTTGTTTTTAAAATATATTCAATAAAATCAATAAATTACACCTTGTTTTGGAAAAAACTTTTATTTTCGAAGGGGCATTTGTTACATCGCTTAAACTTGCTTAAGCAATAAAATTTGAGCCGACGGGCAAAATCAGCGACAATAGCGCCCATTTTTGAGCAATAAGAATTGAGACAGATGAGTTATCCATTAGAAGAAGTGAATAAACGTCGCACATTTGCGATTATTTCCCACCCCGATGCGGGTAAAACCACCATTACCGAAAAAGTATTGTTATACGGCAATGCAATTCAAAAAGCCGGTTCGGTAAAAGGTAAGGGTTCGGCACAACACGCAAAATCAGACTGGATGGAGATGGAAAAACAACGTGGGATTTCCATTACCACCTCAGTGATGCAATTTCCTTACAATGAATGCTTAGTGAATTTATTGGACACCCCGGGGCATGAGGACTTCTCGGAAGATACCTACCGTACGCTTACCGCAGTGGACAGCTGCCTGATGGTAATCGATGCAGCAAAAGGGGTTGAGGAACGTACCATTAAATTAATGGAAGTCACCCGTTTGCGCGATACGCCGATTATCACGTTTATGAACAAACTTGACCGCGACATCCGCGATCCAATGGAATTGTTGGATGAAGTGGAAAGCGTGTTAAAAATTCATTGTGCGCCTATTACTTGGCCGATTGGTTGCGGTAAGTTATTTAAGGGCGTGTACCATTTATACAAAGATGAAACCTATTTATACCAAAGCGGACAGGGTTCTACCATTCAAGAAGTTCGTATCGTGAAAGGCTTGAATAATCCCGAATTAGATAATGCGGTAGGCGACGACTTAGCACAACAATTGCGTGACGAATTAGAACTAGTGCAAGGCGCAAGCAATGAATTTGATTTGGACCTATTCTTAAGCGGTGAATTAACGCCGGTCTTTTTCGGTACCGCGCTCGGTAACTTTGGGGTGGATCATTTCTTAGACGGCTTAACCGAATGGGCGCCGGCTCCACAAGCCCGTCAAGCAGATTGCCGTAAAGTTTCAGCTGAGGAAGAGAAATTCAGCGGTTTCGTGTTTAAAATTCAAGCCAATATGGATCCAAAACACCGTGACCGCGTGGCGTTCCTGCGTGTAGTTTCCGGTAAATATGAAAAAGGCATGAAGCTCAAACACGTGCGTATTGGTAAAGATGTGGTTATTTCCGATGCACTGACCTTTATGGCGGGTGACCGTACCCATGCCGAGGAAGCCTATGCAGGTGATATTATCGGCTTGCATAATCACGGTACGATTCAAATTGGTGATACCTTCACGCAAGGTGAAGATATGAAATTTACCGGCATTCCAAACTTTGCACCGGAATTATTCCGCCGCATTCGTTTGAAAGATCCATTGAAACAAAAACAATTGTTAAAAGGCTTGGTGCAGCTTTCTGAAGAAGGTGCGGTGCAGGTATTCCGTCCATTAAGCAATAATGATTTAATCGTAGGTGCGGTGGGTGTATTGCAATTTGATGTGGTAGTTTCCCGCCTGAAATCGGAATACAACGTCGAAGCCATTTACGAAACCGTCAATGTGGCAACCGCGCGTTGGGTAGAATGTACCGACAATAAGAAATTTGAAGAGTTCAAACGTAAAAATGAGCAAAATCTTGCGCTAGACGGTGGCGATAATCTCACCTACATTGCGCCAACGATGGTGAACTTAAATCTAGCCCAAGAACGTTATCCTGATGTCACTTTCTTTAAAACTAGAGAACATTAAACTCAGTTTGTTCATTCCGCATAAGGATATAAAAAAGCCACCTAAGGGTGGCTTTTTTGTTTGACGATTAATTTAGTTACAAATTAAAGTTTGTCAGCATTTTGTTTTAAGTATTTAGCAACGCCTTCAGGGTTGTCTTTCATACCTTCTTTACCTTTTTCCCATTGTGCCGGGCAAACTTCACCGTGCTCTTCATGGAATTGTAAAGCATCAACCATACGTAACATTTCATCGATGTTACGGCCTAGTGGTAGGTCATTCACAACTTGGTGACGTACTACGCCGTTTTTGTCGATTAAGAAAGATGCACGTAATGCAACACCAGCTTCAGGATGTTCAATGCCGTAAGCTTTTGCGATTTCGTGTTTCACGTCAGCGGCTAACGCGTAACGTACTTGACCAATACCACCTTGGTCAGTTGGAGTGTTACGCCATGCATTGTGAGTAAATTGGGAGTCAATAGACACGCCAACGACTTCCACACCGCGTTTTTTGAATTCTTCATAACGGTGATCAAACGCGATTAATTCTGATGGGCAAACGAAAGTGAAGTCTAATGGATAGAAGAAAATCACTGCAGCTTTGCCTGCAATGTGTTGTTTGAAATTGAAGTTATCAACGATTTCACCATTGCCTAAAACTGCAGATGAAGTAAAATCTGGGGCTTGACGGGTAACTAATACCATAATCTAAATTCCTCTTAAACGTTGTGGAAAATACGTGCCGTAGCACTGCGGTCAGAATCTTAAAGAAAACCACCGTGTTTTAACAGCTGTTTTTATCTATCAAACCGATAAGAAGCATTAACTTTTATAACAAAATAGAGAAGATATATGAAAGCACAACTAGCAACAACATTGGTGCACGCGGGGCGTAAAAAACGCTATACCCAAGGCGCCGTAAACCCGGTAATTCAACGGGCTTCCTCATTAGTTTTCGATACTATTGCCGATAAAAAACAGGCGACCCGTAATCGTTACAAGGGCGAGCTTTTCTATGGCCGTCGCGGTACCCTCACCCATTTCGCATTACAGGATCTCTTGTGTGAAATGGAAGGTGGTGCTGGCTGTTATCTTTACCCTTGTGGGGCGGCAGCCGTCACCAATGCCATTTTATCCTTCGTAGCCAGCGGTGATCATGTGTTAATGACCGGTGCGGCCTATGAGCCAACCCAAGATTTCTGCAATCATATCCTTAAGAAAATGCAGATTGATACCACTTATTATGATCCAATGCTCGGTGCTGACATTGCTCAATTGGTACAACCCAATACCAAAGTGTTGTTCTTGGAATCACCAAGCTCTTTAACCATGGAAGTACCGGATATTCCAACGATCGTAAAAGCTGTTCGGGCGGTAAATCCGGAAATTGTGATTATGATTGATAATACTTGGGGCGGCGGTATTTTATTTAAAGCCCTTGAACATGATATTGATATTTCCATTCAAGCCGGAACCAAATACTTAGTCGGCCATTCTGATGCCATGATTGGTACTGCCGTGGCAAATGCTCGCACTTGGGATCAACTGCGCGAACACTCCTATCTAATGGGGCAAATGGTCGATGCTGATACCGCTTACACTACTGCGCGTGGCATCCGTACTCTTGCTGTACGTCTAAAACAACATCATGAAAGCAGTCTGAAAATTGCGCGATGGTTAGCGCAACAACCACAGGTTAAAGCAGTGTACCATCCGGCATTGCCAAGCTGTCCGGGACACGAATTCTTTCAACGGGATTTCAGCGCTGCCAGCGGCCTATTTTCCTTTGAACTTCATAAGCGTTTAAGCGACCAAGAATTGGCCTGTTTTATGGATAATTTTGAGCTCTTTACCATGGCCTATTCCTGGGGCGGTTTTGAATCTCTGATTTTATGTAACCAACCGGAAGAAATCGCCAAAATCCGCCCGGGCATCGAACGCAAGCTTAGCGGTTCATTGATTCGCCTACATATCGGCTTCGAAGATTGCGATGAGCTAATTACCGATCTACAAAATGCCTTTGCCCGCCTGGCCTAATTTTTAACAAAAGGGCTTGCCTGACAAGCCCTTCTTTTTTTGAGGAACAATATGAAACATATTCACATTCTTGGAATCTGCGGTACCTTTATGGGCGGCGTTGCGATGATCGCCAAACAAATGGGGTATCATGTCACCGGCTCCGATACCAATGTTTACCCGCCAATGAGCACCTTCCTACAACAGCAAGGCATTGAAATCATTGCCAACTACGATGTTGTACAATTGCAACCTGCGCCGGACATGGTGATTATCGGGAATGCCATGAAACGTGGTAATCCTTGCGTAGAATATGTGTTGGACAACGCTCTGCCTTACACCTCTGGGCCACAATGGCTACATGATCATTTATTGCGTGATCGCTGGGTATTGGCCGTTTCCGGTACTCATGGAAAAACCACCACCACCGGTATGCTAACCTGGATTTTAGAGCAAAATGGCCTCAACCCAGGATTCTTAGTTGGCGGGATTGCCGGCAACTTTGGCACCTCTGCCCGCTTAGGCGACAGCAATTTCTTTGTTATCGAAGCCGATGAATATGACACCGCTTTCTTTGACAAACGTTCCAAATTCGTACATTACAATCCGAAAACGCTCATCATCAATAACATCAGTTTTGACCACGCCGATATTTTTGATAATTTGGCGGCGATCCAACGGCAATTCCATCATATGATCCGAACCATCCCAAGCAGTGGCCGCATTCTTTCCCTAGCCGATGAACAAAGTGCGAAAGAAACCTTGGCGATGGGCTGTTGGTCCGAACAACAATTTATCGGCAAGCATAAAGAATGGTTTGCTGAACGTATTACCAATGATTGCAGCCAATTTGCCGTCTTCCACCTAGGTGAAAAAGTGGCCGAAGTACATTGGGATATCGTGGGGCAACATAATATGCACAATGCCTTAATGGCGATTGCTGCAGCCTACCATGCCGGTGTAGCCATTACCGATAGTTGTCGCGCACTGGGCTCGTTTATCAATGCTAAACGCCGTTTGGAAGTTAAAGGCGAAGTGAATGGAATCACCGTATATGACGATTTCGCCCATCATCCGGAAGCTATTTTGGCAACACTTACCGCCCTGCGTGATAAAGTTGGCGGAGGGGTGCGCATCTTGGCTGTTTTGGAACCCCGTTCCAACACCATGAAAATGGGCGTCCACAAGGATGAGATTGCGCCGGCATTAGGACGTGCTGATGTGGTATTTATGCTGCAACCCGATAACATTCCTTGGGAGGTGGCGGAAATCGCTTCACAATGCGTTCAACCGGCTCACTGGAGTGGAAACCTAGATAAACTGGTGGATATGATTGTGGCTGAAGCTAAACCGACCGACCATATTTTGGTCATGTCTAACGGCAGCTTCGGCGGTATCCATCAAAAATTATTGGATAAATTAAAAGATGCATAACAAAACGGGAGGACGCGCTCAAAACGCCCTCCCGTTTTTCAACGTTTTGCCCAAAATAGCAGCTAACTCATTGATTTTATTATAGTTGCCTTTAAAACCTATAATGCATTGATTTTCTTAAATAAAAAAGAAGCCCCGAAAACTCGGGGCTTTTTCTTAGACATCTTGTTGATTATCGTCTTGCGCTTTATCTGTCGGTTGCTCTGCTTCCGTACGTTGGGCTTGGCCATTCTCTTGAACCTCTTCCCAACCACTCGGTGCGGTCACCGGACGACGTTCCATCAATTGTTTGATTTGCTCTTCTTCGATGGTTTCATATTTCACCAAAGCATCTTTCATGGCATGTAGAATATCCATATTATCAAGCAACAATTGACGCGCTCGATCATAATTGCGGGCAATTAGCGCTCGCACTTCTTCATCGATCAAATGAGCGGTTTCATCGGACATATGTTTCGCTTTCGCCATGGAGCGGCCAAGGAATACTTCGCCTTCATCTTCCGCATATAGAATCGGGCCAAGTTTTTCCGAGAAGCCCCATTGGGTCACCATATTACGGGCAATATTAGTTGCCACTTTAATATCATTGGATGCACCCGTGGAAACATTTTCCTCGCCATAAATCAATTCTTCCGCCAAACGTCCCGCATACATGGTGGACAATTTGCTTTCCAATTGTTTTTGACTAATGCTAATTTGATCGCCTTCCGGTAAGAAGAAGGTAACCCCTAAAGCGCGGCCGCGTGGAATAATGGTCACTTTGTGCACCGGATCGTGTTCAGGTACTAAATACCCCACAATCGCATGTCCAGCTTCATGATAAGCCGTAGATTCTTTTTGTTTCTCGGTCATCACCATGGTACGGCGTTCCGGTCCCATGTTGATCTTATCCTTGGCTTTTTCAAATTCCAACATAGTCACTGTTCGTTTATCGGAACGTGCAGCAAACAATGCGGCCTCATTCACCAAGTTGGCTAAATCCGCACCGGAGTACCCCGGTGTACCACGTGCTAAGGTCATTGCATTAACATCCGGAGCAACCGGTACTTTACGCATATGCACTTTAAGGATCTGTTCACGACCTTTCACATCCGGTAAACCAACCACAACCTGACGGTCAAAACGTCCCGGACGGGTTAATGCTGGGTCCAAGACATCCGGTCGGTTGGTTGCAGCAATCACAATAACGCCATCATGTCCGCCGAAACCATCCATTTCCACCAACATTTGGTTTAGGGTTTGTTCGCGTTCATCATGTCCACCGCCTAGGCCTGCACCACGTTGACGACCAACTGCATCGATTTCATCGATAAAGATTAAACAAGGCGCATTTTTCTTCGCCTGTTCAAACATATCACGAACCCGTGAAGCACCAACCCCGACAAACATTTCCACAAAATCAGAACCGGAAATGGTAAAAAATGGCACTTTGGCCTCACCGGCAATGGCTTTTGCCAATAAGGTTTTACCGGTTCCCGGCGGTCCTACCATCAAAATACCTTTTGGAATGCGGCCACCGAGTTTTTGGAATTTATTTGGATCACGTAAGAAATCAACAATTTCGCCCACTTCTTCCTTCGCTTCATCACAACCGGCCACATCGGCAAAGGTGACTTTGATTTGATCCTGGGTAAGCATCTTGGCACGGCTTTTCCCAAAGCTCATGGCCTTGCCGCCACCACCTTGCATTTGACGCATAAAGAAAACCCACACCCCAACCAAGAACAACATCGGGAACCAGGAAATCAAAATTTGTGATAAAAGACCGCGACGTTCAATCGGCGTACCTTCCACTTTGACTTTTTTGCTTAATAAATCGTCGAGCAATTTATTATCTTCCAATGGCGGCATCACTGTAGTGTATTTGGCACCATCGGTTTTGGTCACGGCAATCTCATTGGCATCAAAGCGCACTTCTTTTACCTGACCATTACTCACATCATAAGCGAATGTGGTGTAATCCGTCGTATCTCCCGATGCCGATGAATTGAAACTTTGGTATGCAGTCATCATGACAACCGCAACCACAATCCACAAGACGAGATTTTTGACCATATCGTTCAAAGTAAAACCTTCCTTAATTAATCAATAAAAACGCGTAAAAAGATACTATATTTACCCGCTAAGAAAAAGCGATTAATGCAATCAGCCTTTCGGCAATAACACGAACCACTAACAGCCCTTAAAGCCCGAAGCGACAATATAAACCTCGCGCGAACGACCTCGGGAAGCCTCGGGTTTGCGCACCTTCACTGCATTAAACAGCGAACGGATTTCTTTTAAATAGTCATCAAAGCCTTCCCCTTGGAACACTTTCACAACAAAGGACCCTTTCAAGGCCAACACTTGACGGCACATATCCAAAGCTAATTCCACCAAATACATAGCGCGTGGAATATCCACCGATGGCATACCGCTAAAATTCGGTGCCATATCAGACATCACCACATCAACCTTAGCTTCGCCTACCCGCTCTAATAAAGCATTTAGGACATTTTCCTCGCGAAAATCACCCTGTAGGAAATCTACTCCGACAATGGGTGACATTTCCAAAATATCACAGGCAATTACCCGACCTTTGGAACCGATTTGGCTTACTGCGTATTGCGACCAACCACCCGGCGCTGCACCTAAATCGACCACAGTCATTCCCGGTTTAAATAAACGATCCGTTTGCTGAATTTCATCAAGTTTAAAATAGGCTCGTGAGCGCAATTTTTGTTTATGCGCTTTTTGTACAAACGGATCCTTAAAATGTTCGTTTAGCCAACGTGAAGAACTCGCCGAACGTTTTTTCTTTCCCATAATCGTTATCTTTTGTTCTATTTTTTGTAGTCGTTTCGTCTATATTTGGGTACAATTCGCCAAATTCAAGACGGTCGGTTGCGGAAGTTGATGAAATATCGAATATTTTCTGCGATACCCACCACTCATTTCATTTAAAGGGTTTCTTATGACAACTTTATCAACCAAACAAAAACAATATTTAAAAGGCCTAGCACATCACCTTAATCCGGTGGTTATGCTGGGTGCCAATGGCCTTACCGAAGGTGTTTTGGCAGAAATCGATAACGCGCTCAATCACCATGAACTAATTAAAGTCAAAGTAGCCGGTGCCGATCGCGATACCAAACAGCTAATTATCGATGCCATCGTGCGCGAAACCAAGGCTTCTAACGTACAAACCATCGGCCATATTTTAGTGCTGTATAGACCGAGTGAAGAGGCAAAAATTCAACTGCCCCGCAAATAATAGTTATCCCCTCCACATGGAGGGGATTTTTTATTAGAGATAATTAACTTCGAGAATCTCGAATTCAACGGAGCCGCCCGGTGTAGCGATGGTTACGCTATCATCCAGCTCTTTACCAATCAAACCACGGGCAATCGGTGAATTAACTGAAATTAATCCGGCTTTAATATCGGCTTCATCATCACCGACGATTTGATAAGTCACTTCCTCATCCGTATCGACATTCACCAATACAACCGTCGCCCCAAAAATCACCTTACCGTTATTTGGTAATTTAGTGACATCAATTACTTGGCAGTTAGCCAGTTTACCTTCGATTTCCTGAATACGACCTTCACAAAAACCTTGTTGCTCACGGGCTGCATGATATTCGGCATTTTCTTTCAAATCGCCGTGCTCACGAGCTTCGGCAATTGCTTTAATGATTTCGGGACGGCGGGTATTTTTTAAGAAATCCAGTTCTTCACGCAGTAGCTCCGCACCACGCACCGTCATTGGAATCTGTTTCATTACGCTTTTCCTTAAAATTTAACAAAAAGAAAACCACGGCAGCGCAACCGCGTTGCCGTAGTCATTAAGCTTTTATGAGAAAAATCATTTACTCATATTCAATCGGGGCTTATTATTATGCGCCTTAAGAAAAATAGCAACCCAAAGCCGTAAAATGATTAAATTTTCTTCACGTTCCTTACAATTTTCTGCCGCCCTACTTGGCGGACTCGCTTTTAATGCCGCTGCTGATGTCGATGTTTCCCAATATGCCAAATTATTACCGGAAGGGGCTTCCGTCGGCTTTATTGCAGAAAACATCAATCAACAAAAAATCATTGCCGACAATAATGGAGCTACCTTTATGTTGCCGGCCAGTACACAAAAGGTATTTACGGCTGTCGCCGCCAAGTTGGTGTTGGGAGATGATTTTAAATTCAAAACCTCCCTACTAACCAATGGCCAAATCGCCAACGGCGTATTAAATGGTAATCTCATTGTACAATTCACCGGCGATCCTGATCTCACCAGTGGCCAGCTGTATAGCCTATTGGCCGAATTATCCAAACAGGGAATCAATAAAATCAACGGTGATCTGATCCTAGATACCTCCGTATTCGCTAGCCATGACCGCGGTTTGGGTTGGATTTGGAACGATCTGACTATGTGTTTTAATTCTCCGCCGGCAGCCGCAAATATCGACAATAACTGTTTCTATGCGGAATTGGATGCGAATCAACCGGTCGGAGAAACCGTCAAAATCAATGTGCCGGCTCAATACCCAATTCAAGTATTCGGCCAAGTTTATATTGCCGATGCTCAGGAAGCGCCTTATTGCCAATTGGATGTTGTGGTGCATGACAACAATCGCTATCAGGTCAAGGGCTGCTTGGCTCGTCAAGCAAAACCCTTTGGCTTAAGTTTTGCGGTGCAGGATACCGATGCTTACGCAGCGGCAATTATTCAACGCCAATTGAAACGTTTGAATATCGAATTTAATGGCACCGTCAAACTGCCACAAAAACCGCAACAAGGCACCTTATTAGCCGAACATTTTTCCAAACCGTTGCCGGAATTATTGAAAAAAATGATGAAAAAATCCGACAACCAAATTGCTGACGGGCTATTCCGTGCCATCGCCTACCATTATTACAAACGCCCAGCGTCCTTCCAGCTTGGTACCATGGCGGTGAAATCGGTATTACAAAAACAAGGCATCAAATTTGGTAACAGTATTTTGGCCGATGGTTCCGGTTTATCCCGACATAATTTGGTGGCACCGAAAACCTTACTCTCGGTGCTCGAGTACATTGCTAAAAACGAAGACAAACTACATTTAATGGAAACCTTCCCGATTGCCGGGGTAGACGGTACTATCAGCGGCCGTGGCGGCTTGATCAACGCACCATTGGTAAAAAATGTTATCGCCAAAACCGGTTCTCTAAAAGGGGTTTACAACTTAGCCGGCTTTATGACTAACGCCCGCGGTGAAAAAGTTGCCTTCGTACAATTTATTAACGGCTACTCCACCGGTGAATTGGAAAGCAAAACCAAACGCGGCCCATTAGTACAATTTGAAAGCGGCGTATATAATGCCCTGTATAAGGAATAACAGGCATTGGCAAACGCCATGCCATTTTCCGGAGTTTTCTTTAAAACAACAGCTAACTCATTGATTTTATTATGGTTGATTTAAAAAACGAATTACCGGCCGAAATTGCGCTCTGCGGACGTTTATTAGGTGCATTATTATACTATCCACCGCAAGATGAACGCCTTGCGCCAATGCGTGATTTTTTCCAACACACTGATTGGCCTGCGGCTTGGCCTTTTCAACAGGATCAAGCACTGTTAACAGAAGCTGCTGGACTACTAGCAAAAGCTCCTCAAGATGCACTTGATGAGCAATATCAACGCCTGTTTATTGGCCCGAATGCGCTACCTGCGCCTCCTTGGGGATCGGTTTATTTGGATAAGGAATCGGTGATTTTTGGCGATTCATTATTGGAATTACGCGCCTTTATGCGTCAGCACGGCATTCATTTTGAGACAGCCTTGGATGAACCGGAAGATCATATTGGACTGATGCTAATGCTAAGCGCCTACTTAGCAGAAAATAATCCTTCGCTGCTCCCAGAATTCTTCAGTCAACATCTACTGACTTGGGCACCGCACCAATTAAGCTTACTGGCTGCACAACAGGACTGTCCATTTTATGCAGCGCTAGCATTGCTAGCCAAACAAGCACTCAATGAATGGCAGCAGGCATACCGACTTGAAGTTCCCGAACGAACACTTTATCGCTAAATTCAAGGCGTGCATCTTGCAATCTGCGATGCACGCCTTATTTTTCCTTTAAGCTTGTCATGAAATGAAAGGAAAACCATGGAAAAACAAATTTTTGACATCCCAATGCAGAGCGAAGCGCCTAGCGAATTTCAACGCAAACAAACCTTTGATGATGCACAAATCAGTCCCGATGAGCCACTAGAAGGTGAATTGTTGGAAGAACACATCGATGAAGCGCTTGCGCCACAAAAGAGCCGTTTAGGCAAAATATTCGCAGGACTGACGACTCTTTTTGGAATTGCCTGCTTAGCCCAAACCATTCAATGGATTTACGATGCGATCGTCAATCATCAATGGATCTATTTAGCCTTTTCCTTGATTGGACTCGCCGTAGTGCTCGTTGCATTTACTGAAATTATCGCGGAACTGCATCGTCTGCGCGCCCTCAAGCGACGCCAGCAACTGCGCGACCAAACCGCGGCGCTTTGGGATCGCCAACAAGCCTTAGAACCTTCTGCAGCACAGGTACAGCAACAATGTTTAGATATTGCCGACAATTTGCAACTCAATCCGCAATCACCGGCAATTCAACAATGGCAACAAAGCCTTAATGAGGCCTATTCACCACAAGAAGTCGCACAGTTATTTTCCCAACAAGTGCTCTCAACATTTGATAAGCGGGCAAAGAAACTGATTAGCCAAATGGCCGCCGAGTCGGCTGTATTAGTGGCTATCAGCCCTTTGGCTTTAGTTGATATCTTATTTGTTGCTTGGCGCGGTATTCGCCTCATCAATAAAATCGCGCAAATTTACGGTATTGAATTAGGCTATTTCACACGCATCCGCCTGTTGCGTTTGGTGTTGGTCAATATGGCCTTTGCCGGCGCTACCGAATTGGTTCAGGATTGGGGAATGGACTGGTTATCACAGGATTTAAGTGGCAAACTCTCTGCCCGCATTGCCCAAGGCTTAGGCGTTGGTTTATTAACCGCACGATTGGGCATCAAAGCTATTGAATTTTGTCGCCCACTCACTTTCCGAAATGAGGAAAAACTCAAACTCAAACACATTCAAAAAGAGTTGCTTGGCGTCTTGAAAGAAACCGTACTCGGTAAAACGCCAAGTAAGCAGCCGGAAAAAAATCTATTTGAATAATCTTAAAAACCGCCCTTCGGCGGTTTTTCTTTATGCGAACCTATGACTGAACTGAAAACCCGAATACAATCTCACTTTTACACTATCCATAATAAAATCAATAAGTTACATACGATTTATAGAAAAACTCTGAAAATCGGAGGGGCGTTTGATAAACAGCTCCAAGATGAAAAGATCAAAATAGTCAAAAAGGAAATAAAAAACGGTGGCATCAAGCCACCGTTTTTAGTCAACATTAAACCTTAAATTATTCAACGATTAAGGTACGGCAAACATTAGTTTGACGGGCAATATCATCACCTTGAGTGAGAAGTACTAAATCGCCAGAAACCAAGTAGCCTTTTTCTTTTAATAAGCTAATTGCAGCTTGTGCACCTGCTGCACTACGGCTTTCACCCTCGTAACGAACCGGAGTAACACCACGGTACAATGCGCAACGATTTAAGGTTTGTTCTTCTCGGGAAAGTGCGAAGATCGGCAAACCTGAGCTGATACGAGACATTAGCAGTGGAGTACGGCCGCTATGGGTTAAGGTGATAATTGCAGACACACCTTTCATATGGTTAGCAGAATACATCGCAGACATCGCTACAGATTCATCAATGCTATCAAACTGACGATCTAAACGGTGGTGAGAAACATTGATGCTTGGCATTTTTTCTGCACCTAAACATACACGTGCCATTGCAGCAACGGTTTCAGCCGGATATTGACCAGCAGCAGTTTCCGCAGAAAGCATTACTGCATCAGTACCGTCCAATACCGCATTCGCGACGTCCATTACTTCCGCACGGGTTGGCATTGGGTTGCTGATCATAGATTCCATCATTTGAGTTGCAGTGATAACTGCACGGTTCAATTGACGGGAACGACGGATTAATTTCTTCTGTACGCCGACTAATTCCGGATCACCAATTTCTACACCCAAGTCACCACGAGCAACCATGATCACATCGGAAGCTAAAATGATATCGTCCATTGCTTCATCAGTAGAAACCGCTTCAGCACGTTCTACTTTAGCAACGATTTTCGCATTAAGACCGGCTTGTAGTGCTAATTCGCGAGCGTAGTTCAAATCTGCACCGCTGCGAGGGAAAGAAACCGCTAAGTAATCTACACCGATACGTGCTGCGGTGATGATGTCCGCTTTATCTTTATCGGTTAATGCATCGGCAGATAGACCACCACCTAATTTATTAATCCCTTTATTGTTGGAAAGTGGGCCACCCACAGTCACTTCGGTGAATACTTTTGCACCTTCGGTGGACAACACTTTTAATTGCACACGACCATCGTCAAGTAACAAAATGTCGCCTGGAACAACGTCTTGTGGAAGGGTTTTATAATCTAGGCCTACAGCTTCTTGGTTACCTTCACCTTTTGGCAAGTCTGCATCAAGAATGAATTTATCGCCGATGTTTAAGAAAATTTTGCCGTCTTTAAAAGTGGATACACGGATTTTAGGACCTTGTAAGTCACCTAAAATCGCCACGGTTTTACCTAGTTTCTTGGCAATCGCACGTACGCGCGCAGCACGTTCGATATGATCGTCCGGGGTACCGTGGGAAAAGTTCATACGCACCACGTTAGCACCGGCTGCGATAATTTTCTCAAGATTGTTATCGCGGTCAGTTGCTGGGCCCATAGTACATACAATCTTTGTTCTTCTCAGTCTTCTAGACATTAATTACTCCGTCAAAAATGATAATTTAAAAGGAAATATTTTTATTCTCCGGGGTTCTCCCGAAAATAAGCCGCGCGGATTATACGCTTAATGCCGCTCAAAAGCAAAAACGACACATGCTCTTTTTTTCTACAAGAGCGGTTAAATTTTTAGCAGTTGTTTACGCTTTGCAAAAATGGGCTTGTCATCAAGTCAAAAAAACTTTATTATCTGCGCCGTTTTTACGCGACTATAGCTCAGTTGGTTAGAGCACCACCTTGACATGGTGGGGGTCACTGGTTCGAGTCCAGCTAGTCGCACCATTTACCCTAAACACAACCCCGCGGAAGTCACCGCGGGGTTTTGTTTTTCCTAGTGTTTTCAAGGATTTTCAGCCCTTTTACTTATCGCTACTAATCAGATTTAATTGTCTTTAACCACATTTTTTAGTAACAAATTTAGTAACACGCTAGTAAATAGGCATTAAGCTGTGTTACTACGAGAGAAAAAAACGATACTTAACCCCCCTACAAAGACCGAGGTTGACCTGCTTAAGAAAAAGAATACTCCCTACAATCCTGCTCTACAGTTCAAGCCAAATGAGTGGGAATTTTTATTGTCATAAATACTTGCTGATCGGAGCAATCGAAATAGAAATAATTTCTATTGAGCAAACGATTGCACTTCCTGTATACTGCCGCTCCCTTTTGTGTTCACACGTGTTATAGGAAAGCTATTTATGAAATTTCGCTTAAACCTCATTTCCACGGCCTTATTAGCCGTCCTATCCTACTCCGCCTACGCTGAAGAAAAATCGGCCAATTCGGAAAGCCTGGAACAAATCAACGTTAATTCCGAGGAATTACAACAACTTGGCTATCATGCTATTGGTACATCTTCCGTATCAAAAGTAAATGTACCGATTATCGATACCCCAACGACCGTGAATGTAGTGACTTCCAAATTGCTAGAAGATCGCAAACCTAATGATTTAGTCGATGCCCTTTCTAGCGTCAGTGGTGTCAGCCAAGCCAATACCTTAGGGGGCGTATTCGATGCTGTGCAAAAACGCGGCTTCGGCGGCAATCGCGATAATTCAATTATGCGTAATGGTATCCAAGCAGGACCTTCCCATAACTTTGGTGCAACCACCGAAACCATTGAAGTATTAAAAGGCCCGGCTTCGGTACTGTATGGCATCCAAGATCCGGGCGGTATCGTCAATGTCATCACGAAAAAACCACAACAACAAAGCAAACATGTCATTGGTGGCAGCGTGGGCAACAATAGTATGTGGGGAACTCAATTGGATTCTACCGGTGGCTTAGGGAATGGCTTTGCTTACCGCTTTATTTACGATAAGCAGGAAAAAAATTACTGGCGTAATTTCGGCAAAATCAAAACAACAACTTATGCGCCATCCCTTTCTTGGGAAGATGATAAGACTAAAGTCTTGGTAGCCTATGAACATTTAGATTATACCCAACCGTTTGATCGTGGTACCCAGCTAGTAAATGGCACGGTGGTGAATATTCCTGCGGAGCGCCGTTTGGATGAACCAAACAACCAAACCACCGGCAAAACCGATAATATCCAAGTAAAAATCGAACGTAAGCTTAACGACCAATGGAAATTGAATTTTGCCTACGGCTACGCCCGCGATAAATATTTCTATCGCCAAACCCGCGTTGTGGCTGTGAATACCGATTACACCAATTCTCTCAGATATACATCAGGTGCAACAACACGCACTGTGGCTCCTCGTACAGCATTACGTCGTTTAGAAAAACAAGCGGCGGATCAACGGTTACATAGCGCTTCCTTAAATTTAGTTGGTGAATTTGCTATCGGCAATGTGGCGAACCGCTTTATCGTAGGTGTTGATGCCTCACGCAACTACCGCACAACAGGTCCGGTGTATAACAGTGGTGGTTGGAGCAACTTGAATATCGATAACCCGGTTTATACGGATCCTAATGCTAAAGAAACTCTCGCAGCCAACAACTATCAGATCAACAATGTGAAAACTCTTGGCGTCTTTATCCAAGATACCGCTTATTTGACCGACAATCTGATTGTAACCGGTGGTTTACGCTATGAATATTTCGATCAAGTGGCCGGTCGCCATCGTATTGGTGCAGCATTTAAACCGAATACCGATCAGCATGATGGTAAATTACTCTATCAATTTGGAACCGTCTATAAATTCACTCCGAATTGGGCGACCTATGTGAATTATGCGGAATCCTTCCGTCCACAGTACAGTATTGCCAGCCAAGTGGATTCCAACTTAAAACCGGAAGAAGGCAAATCCATTGAAATCGGTACCAAATATGAAAGTGCCAACATCAATGCAACCTTGGCATTATTCAATATCAACAAAAAGAATGTGGCCGAATCCTCTACCATCAATGGTGATAGCTACTTGAATATTGTCGGCAAACAACGCTCCCGTGGTTTGGAATTGGATGTCAACGGCTCCTTAACGGATAAACTCAGCGCTTCCCTCACCTACACTTTCACCAAGGTGAACAGTCGCGAAAATTCCCTTTATCCGGTCGCAATTGGCAAACAACTTAACGGTGTTCCAAAACATCAAGCAGCGTTATTCTTAAGCTATGATTTGGGCGAAATGTTGAACGGCCATTGGCGTATTGGTGGTGGTGCTCGTTATTTGGGCTCATGGTATGCCTATACCGCAAACTACAAAACGGCTTATAAAATCCCGCATGCCACGGTTTACGATGCTTTCTTAGCTTATGAAACCAAGCTTGCCGGTAAGAAGTTAAGCCTCCAATTAAACGGCAAAAACCTTTCCGATAAAGTGTATTACCAATCCACCTCCGGTAATGCGGATAAGTATATCGTGCCGATTTCCTTAGGTTATGGTCGAGAAGTGGTACTTAATGCAAAATTAGAATTCTAATATTCCAAGCCCAAACAAAACGCCCGCAAATGCGGGCGTTTTTTTATTTTTAAATCAATTGTAATAAAATCAATGACTTACATGTTGTTTTTGAGAAAACTCTGAAAATCAATAGGGCGTTTTATTTCACCTCTAATTGCACATCATCAAAGAGTTTCTTCACGGCATTGTTATCCCGTAGACGTTCGGCTTTTTCGACCATATTACGGGTCAAATGAGGGGAGAAAAACTCAATAAAATCATACATGTAATTACGTAGGAAGGTGCTGTGTTTAAAGGCGATCTGAGTCATGCTGGCACGGAATAAATGGCTGGCATCAATCGCCACCAAATCCGTATCCGCTTCGGTATGTGCCATCGAGGCCATAATACCGACTCCAAGGCCCAGCCGCACGTAGGTTTTAATTACATCGGCATCGGTCGCGGTAAATACGATATTCGGCAAAATACCTGCGCTATTAAAGGCATAATCCAAATCCGATACGCCGGTAAAACCAAAGGTGTAGGTCACCAATGGATATTGACCAAGTTCTTCAATCGTCAAATCTTTGACCTGAGCCAATGGATGATCGGGTTTTACAATCACCGAACGATTCCATAAATAACAAGGTAACTGGATCAAATCATCAAATAAATAAGGCGCTTCGGTGGTAATCGCTAAATCTACTTCACCGGAAATTAACGCATCGTGAATTTGTGTCGGTGAACCTTGATGAATATGCAGGCTAACATCGGGATAGCGTTTAGAAAAACGTTCAATCACCGAAGGCAACATATAACGCGCTTGGGTATTAGTGGTGGCGATACGCAACACACCGTGGTTTGGTTGGGTATATTCATTAGCAACCGCCTTGATTCCCTGCGCTTTCACCAATAATTCTCGGGCTATTGCCACAATTTTCTTGCCGGCCGGAGTAATGGCTTTGATATGTTTGCCGTTACGTTCAAAAATTTCCAAGCCGAGTTCATCTTCCAATAAACGCACCTGTTTACTGATACCGGGTTGAGAGGTGTAAAGCGCATTAGCCGCTTCCGTGACGTTCAAGTTTTGGTTAACGATTTCTACGATATAGCGCAGTTGCTGCATTTTCATCCTGATACCCCACTACTTATTTTTTATAGCGTTTATTAAGTTCGGTATAACGTTTCACCGCTTTACGAATTTGGCTGGATTTCGGGCGACGCGCTGCCTGGGTCACATCCAATTTGGTTTCGGTTTCCGGCGCAAGCCCCACCAGTTCACGTAAATAATTAACATTAGCAAGATCCAATTCCTGCCAGCCGCCACGCGGTAAACCTTTAATCAACTTAATATTTCCATAACGAATACGAATTAAGCGGCTCACCTGAATCCCTTGTGATTCCCATAAGCGACGAACTTCGCGATTGCGTCCTTCCATTAGTGTGACATCAAACCATTGATTGATCCCTACACCACCGCCAAATTTAATCTCTTTAAAGGAAGCCGGCCCATCTTCCAATTGCACGCCCTTACGTAAACGGTGCAACATAGCCTCGTCAACTTGGCCAAATACCCGCACCGAATACTCCCGCTCCACTTCGCGGCTTGGGTGCATTAAACGATTTGCCAATTCACCATCAGTGGTAAATAACAACAAACCGGATGTATTGATATCTAAACGGCCAACTGCAATCCAACGGGCTCCGGTAAGACGTGGCAAGCGGTCAAATACGGTAGCGCGCCCTTCCGGATCATGGCGGGTACAAAGTTCACCTTCCGGTTTGTAGTACATCAACACGCGACATACTTCTTTTTGCGCTACGGTCAGGTTGATTTGACGACCATCAATACGCACTTTTACGCCGGAATGCACATCAATCCGATCACCAAGTGTCGCGATTTTGCCATCAACACTAATGCGTCCTTCGCTAATCATGGTTTCAATTTCGCGGCGAGAGCCCTGTCCGGCACGCGCGAGTACTTTTTGTAATTTTTCACTTTCGCCTTTTGCAGTGGATTTGACCGGATTTTTGGCAACAGAAGAATTACGGGATTGGGTATTTTTAATGGGTTTCATAAAGTGTCCTTTGTCGCTTTCCCAAGCGTCGTTATGCAATAAATGGAGAGGTCGGCCCACTACCTTGGCGGAGAATAATTGGTGTATCTTCCGTTAAGTCCACCACCGTGGTCGGTTCCTGACCGAGATAACCGCCGTGAATGATCAGTTCAACCTGATGTTCCAAACGGTCGCGAATTTCTTCCGGATCAGCCTGAGTAATATGATCTTCGCCCGGCAACATTAAGGAGCAGGAAAGAATCGGCTCACCTAAGGCATTCAGTAAATCCAATGCAATTTGATTGTCCGGTACACGAATGCCGATGGTTTTACGTTTTGAGGTCATCAAACGACGTGGCAGTTCTTTGGTTGCGGTCAAAATAAAGGTATATCGTCCCGGGGTATTATTTTTAATTAACCGATATGCACTATTACTCACTTGAGCATAGTTGGAAAGCTCCGATAAATCGCTGCAAACCAAGGTAAAATTATGCCCTTCCGGTAACTTACGAATTGCCACAATGCGATCCATCGCGTGTTTATCGCCGATCATACAACCTAAGGCATAGCCGGAATCGGTTGGATAGACGATAACCCCGCCATTACGTAAAATTTCAACCGCTTGATTAATCAAACGGATTTGCGGGTTTTCCGGATGGATATAAAAGAATTGACTCATTACGCTTATCCTTTAGAAAATTTGCGCAAATTATACAGGATTTTGGATCTAGGTTATATGATTTCGTTATAAAAAATAACGAGCAAATAAAAATCCGGTTCGATTCAAACAATCAAACCGGATTGAATTCGCATAACGGCTGATATTTATTTTAATAGCCCGCGCAAGGCTGCACCAATTTCCGCTAAACTTCTTACGGTTTTCACGCCTGCCGCTTCAAGTGCATTAATTTTGTCTTCTGCAGTACCTTTGCCACCACTAATAATCGCGCCGGCATGCCCCATACGTTTGCCTTTTGGGGCGGTAATTCCCGCGATATATCCAACAACCGGTTTAGTCACATGGTCTTGAATAAAGGCTGCTGCTTCTTCTTCCGCACTACCGCCAATTTCACCAATCATAACGATCGCTTCGGTTTCCGGATCCGCTTGGAAACGCTGCAAAATATCAATGAAACTAGAACCCGGAATCGGATCGCCTCCAATGCCAACACAAGTGGATTGACCAAACCCTTCATCGGTGGTTTGTTTGACCGCCTCATAGGTTAATGTACCGGAACGGGAAACAATACCAACTTTCCCTTTTTTGTGGATATGTCCCGGCATAATACCGATTTTGCATTCTCCTGGTGTAATGATACCCGGACAATTTGGCCCAATCATCACCACATCGGTTTGTTCTAATTTGGCTTTTACTGCAAGCATATCTAAGGTTGGAATACCTTCGGTAATACAAACAATCAACTTAATACCGGCTTCAATGGCCTCTAAAATAGCATCCTTACAAAACGGAGCCGGTACATAAATCATGGTCGCTGTAGCACCGGTTGCCACGACTGCATCCGCTACCGTATCAAATACCGGTAAACCTAAATGGGTAGTGCCGCCTTTATTCGGTGAAACTCCGCCAACTAATTTAGTACCGTATGCAAGCGCCTGTTCTGAGTGAAAGGTTCCTTGTGAACCGGTAAAGCCTTGGCAAATAACCTTGGTGTCTTGGTTGATTAAAATCGCCATGTCTTACTCTCCTTTTACTGCAGCCACAACCGCTTGCGCCGCTTCTTGTAAACTATTCGCGGCAATAAGATTCAAATTACTTTGAGCTAAAATTTTTCGTCCTAATTCGGCATTAGTGCCCTCTAAACGCACTACCACCGGTACGGCCACGCCAACTTCATTAACTGCAGCGATGACGCCCTCCGCGATCAAGTCGCAACGTACAATACCGCCAAAAATATTCACCAACACTGCTTTTACCGCTTTATCGGTCAAAATAATCTTAAAGGCTTCAGCTACCCGTTCCTTAGTCGCACCGCCGCCCACATCAAGGAAGTTAGCCGGTTCACCACCATAAAGTTTAACAATATCCATGGTTCCCATAGCCAAGCCGGCACCATTCACCATGCAACCAATATTGCCTTCTAAAGCAACATAATTTAACTGATGCTGTTCCGCTTGGGCTTCGCGAATGTCACTTTGGGTGAAATCACGCAAGGCACTTAAATCCTGATGACGATACAGTGCATTATCATCAATCGTAATTTTGGCATCCAAGCATAATAACTGCCCTTCTTGAGTAACGACCAATGGATTGATTTCCAACAACGAAACGTCTTTTTCTACAAAAAGTTTGGCTAATTGGGTGAATATATGGGTGAATTGTTTATTCTGCTCATCGCGTAAACCTAATTTAAAGGCCAATTCGCGACCTTGATAAGCGGATGCTCCCAATAATGGATCGAGTGGCATTTTATGGATTAGGTGCGGCGTTTCACGTGCCACATCTTCAATATTCATTCCACCGGCACTTGATGCCATAAAGACAATTTGGCGGGAGCTACGATCAATAACCGCGCCTAAATACAATTCACTAGCAATATTGCAGGTTTCTTCCAAATAAATCGCATTAACCGGTTGGCCATGCTTATCGGTTTGGAAAGTTACTAAATTTTTTCCCAACCACTGTTCAGTAAAAGCGCGAGCTTCCGATTTGTTATGCACCAAACGGACTCCGCCAGCCTTACCACGGCCGCCGGCATGAACCTGACACTTGATGGCCCAACAATCACCGCTGAGGGTATCGATAGCTGCTGCCGCTTCATCGGAACTACGACACACTACGCCGCGGCTAATCGGTAAGCCGTAATCCTTAAATAACGCTTTCGCTTGGTATTCATGTAAATTCATTGCTCGTCCGCCTTGGTAAAAAAATTGGGGAAAATGTAACCTATTTTTAACAAATAAAAAAATTATTTTCAATTTGAATGAGAGTTCGATCACAAAAATTCTCATTCCTCTTGCGCAATCGATTCCGTTTGTGTAACAAATCCCATTTCCTGTATTTTTTCTTTCACTGCTTGACGATGCCAATATTCACCTTCAAGCGGCAATGCACAAACCTGAATGCGTTGTTTTTGATAAACAAATTCTAAACGGATGGCATGTAAATATACCCGATCCGCTATTTCCTCTTTTTTGCCATACAACGGATCACCGAGAATTGGGCTTCCCAAACTTTTCATCGCGACCCGCAGTTGATGGGTTTTCCCCGTTTCCGGATAGAGCACAAAAAGCCGCAAATGAGGCTCACAACCGATGCTAATAAAACGGGTTTTCGCCGGATTCTCATGGCTTTGACAAAGTTTCCAAGCGCCATCCCGCGCCTTTTGCATATCCCCAACAATTCTCCCCTGTTTTTTCTTCGGCTTATGTCGAGTTAAGGCCAAATAGGTTTTATCAACCTGACGATTAGCGAACAATTGCGATAATTCGGCAGCGCTTTGGCTATTGGTAGCTAACATTAATAAACCGGAAGTCACCTTGTCTAAACGGTGAACTAGCCATAATTTAGCTAAACCCAATTGCTTGGCTAAATGCGCGGTTAGACCTATGGCCTCGTTATCTTTGTGGACACTGAGGCCACAAGGTTTGTAAATAATGATAAAATCTCGATGCTGATAAATAACGTCTATTTTCATAAAAGCGGTAAAACATGAATTTTGAGCACATTATACTGGTTTATATCATTCCCGTGGTGATTTGGGTTGCGGTAATTTCCGTAACCCTACGTTTACTGATACGCAAACAGGCTGTATCCGTCACCTTAGCCTGGCTAATGATGATTTATTTGTTACCCGTAGTCGGTGTATTGGCTTATTTAATCTTAGGTGAAGTCAATTTAGGCAGTCGCCGCGCTAATGCATTTCGTATGCTCCATCCCAAATATCTCAACTGGCTCTCGCGCTTGAGTGAAGAGCGTCCGCTGATTAGTGCTCCACAGGATCTTCAATTTAGCCCTGTATTTAATTTGGCCTATCGACGTTTAGGTATTCCTTGTGTACGCGGTAATGAACTGCATATTTTGGATACGCCAGATAGCATTATTGACAGTATTATCAATGATATAAAGCAAGCTGAACACAGCGTACATATGCTGTTTTATATTTGGGCAGAAGCTGGACGGGTTGAAGAGGTTGCCAGCGCCTTAAAAGAAGCCGTGGATCGCGGAGTTAAAGTCAAAATCCTGTTAGATTCTGTGGGAAGTAAACATTTTCTGAAAAGTGTCGCCTGTCGAGCCATGAAAGCGAATGGCATCGCTATTATTGAGGCTCTGCATGTGAATCTGCTACGGATGTTTTTTAGCCGCATCGATTTACGTCAACACCGAAAAATCGTAGTTATCGACAATCAAATTGCCTATACCGGCAGCATGAACATGGTCGATCCTAAATATTTCAAACAGGACAGTGATGTCGGTGAATGGGTTGATATGATGGTACGCATCAATGGCCCGGTATCCCCCGTGCTGAATAGTCTGTTTGCCTGGGATTGGGAAATCGAAACCCGCCAAGAAATTTTACCAACATTGCCGGCTGTACAACCGCCAAGTGTTGACGATAACGATACCCATTCGGTACAAATTATCGGTTCCGGACCGGCATTCCCAAATGATCTGGTGGCGCAAACCCTAGCCTGTGCAATCTTTAGTGCGCGCGAAAGCATTGTTATTACCTCGCCTTATTTCGTGCCAAGCCATAACATTGCTGAAGCCTTACAAATAGCCGCCCTGCGTGGCGTAGATGTGTCCCTTATCGTGCCCTATAAAAATGATTCACTCATGGTACATTGGGCCAGTTGTACCTTCTTTGATGATTTACTGGATGCCGGTGTGAAAATTTATGGCTTTAAGGCAGGGCTACTACACACTAAAAGCGTGCTGATCGATAACCGTCTAGCCTTGGTTGGCACGGTTAACATGGATTTACGCAGTTTCTTACTGAATTTTGAAGTGATGATGGCAGTGGAAGATCGTGCTTTTGCGAATGAAGTCTCACTATTACATGACAATTATTTGCAAAAATCCGAGCGCTTAGATCCGGCTATTTGGTCCAAACGGCCGTTCTATCATCGAATTATCGAAAAATTGTTTTTCTTCTTTAGTCCATTGCTCTAAACCGTTCAAAAGAAAAACGAAAAGAAATCAACACCTTATATATTTTCAAAGCAACTCTAATAAAATCAATGAGTTAGATTCAATTTTTTGCAAAACTCTAAAAAACAAGGGGGCGTTTTGCCCCCTTTTATTTTTTCTAAAAACCAACTATTAGTCTAAAAAGCTGTGCCTAATGTCATATGCATTGCGTAGAACAGGCTACGGCCAATCATTTCCGCCAGCAAGGTTAAGCATAATGCTACCACTGCACCACCAACTTTACGCCGCCATAGCAAACAGGCCGCGACTGCCAATAAGCAAAGACGCAATGCAGTTAAGTACGCATAATCCGGCACCAATGCCGCAAAAGATGTCACACCGGTACGCAATTGGGCAAACTCAAATCCTTGATAAACAGCAACAATCGCCGCAACGCCCAAACCACATAGGAAAAGCTTTGGTAATAATGTGGCTTTGTCCCCCACGCGCCATAATAACGGCGCCGCTAATGCCGTACCACCAAGCACCACGGTTAAATAGAAATTAAATGTTGTAAATAGATTATCCCATGTCGGCACGGTTGGGATGTGATACACCCGATTCATCACATACATAAATGCCAAACCGGCTAGTCCGCTTAACGGTAACCATAAACGCCCTAAACCTTTCGGCATTTTTTCCATTAAGGCCAACAACCAATAACCACCCGCTAAGGCAAAAAACAGCGCGCCGCAAGCAATTTCATTACTTAACATCGACTGTCCAACCCGATTTAGCGAGTTAAATGCCCGCCAAGGGCTCCCCAAGTGCATGATAGACGCGGCAAAACCAATAGCTAAAAACAATAAAATTGGCCATAAACCACGTTGTAATTGACGTTGTTTGTCCGCAAATGCACCGGCTACCGGAAACAATAACAACAACCAGGCACCGGCTGCGACCTGTGCCAATACGGTAAATACAATTAGCGGAAATTCATGTAAACCGTTCATCTTAAACCTCCCGCGGATTACCTAAAAATCCGCTTTGATCGCCGCTTGGTCGGGCATTTTTATTAGGTTTAACCACCAAGTTTGGATGAGTATTATCCGCTGACGGTAATGGTGCGATCGATGCTTGAGAACCATATTTGGCACGTAATTCATCAATCGGAGCGAAATCCAAGGCGCGCAATGGACAAGCTTCTACGCAAATTGGTTTATGGCCTTGGCCAATACGCTCATAGCAACCATCACATTTAGTCATATGCCCTTTGCGCGCATCAAATTGTGGTGCGCCATAAGGACAAGCCATGTGGCAATAACGACAACCGATACAAGTATCTTCATCCACAATGACAAAACCATCGGCATTTTTATGCATAGCGCCCGTTGGGCAAACTGCGGTACATACCGGATTGTCACAATGGTTGCAGGAAATCGACATATAGTAGGCGAACACATCCTGGTGCCAACAACCGTTGTCTAAGGCCGTCCAATTGCCACCGGTATATTCATAAATACGACGAAAATTTACCGAGCTGTCCAAATCTTTGTAATCCTTACAAGCCATCTCACAGGTTTTGCACCCCGTACAGCGTTCGGAATCAAAATAAAAACCATATTGTTTCATGGAAAAGTCCTTATAAACGTTCAACCTGAACTAAATTGGAGTGTTGCGGATTGCCTTTGGCCAAGGGTGATGGCCGTTGTGTAGTGAGCACGTTAATACAGCCCGCATGATCAATCTTATCGCCGAACATATCAGCATCGTGCCAAGCACCTTCGCCCAGTCCGACAACCCCCGGCATAATCCGCGGAGTCACTTTGGCATCAACCCGCACTTCACCGCGATCATTAAAAATACGTACCTTGTCTCCATCTTTAATTTGACGGGAAGCCGCATCAAGCGGATTAATCCACATTTCCTGAGGATTCGCTGCCTGTAAAACATCAACATTACCGTAAGTAGAGTGGGTACGCGCTTTATAATGGAAACCGCTTAATTGCAATGGATATTTTTCCATTAAAGGATCACCATAATGCTCAAAACTTTGTACATGAATCGGTAACGGATCGATCACATCCCCCTCAGCCAATTGCCAGGTTTTAGCAATTTCCGCTAAACGGGAAGAATAGATTTCTATTTTGCCGCTTGGCGTTTGTAACGGATGTTTTTCCGGATCACGACGGAAGTCCTCATAAGCGACAAAACAGCCATTCGGGTCGACCTTTTTGAAAATACCTTGCGCGCGGAACTCTTCAAAACTTGGCAGTTCCGGCAATGCCTCACGGGATTGTGCGTAAATATGACGCAACCATTCTTCCTGTGTACGACCTTCAGTAAATTGCTCTTTGACGCCCAATTTCTCGGCCAAGTCACTTAGCATTTGATAGATATTGCGGCATTCAAAGGATGGTTGAATTACCTGATCTGCGAAGATCACATAGTTCATGTTCGCAACATAAGCATCCAAGGCAAAATCCATTTGCTCCGAAGCGGTACAGTCTGGCAATAAAATATCGCTGTATTTGGCTGTTGAAGTCAGATGATTGTCGATGGTAACAATCATTTCGCATTGGCTTTCGTCCTGCAAAATCTCGTGAGTACGATTGATTTGTGCATGTTGATTAATCAGACAGTTACTGGCGTAGTTCCAAATAAACTTAATCGGAGCGGAAAGTTTTTCCACACCACGAATACCGTCAGTTAAGGCTGTCATTTGCGGTCCACGTACAATGGCATCAGTCCATAAGAACATTGGAATACTGGCCTGCACCGGATTAGTGAGAGTCGGCATACGTACAAATGGCAATCCATAAGCACTTTCCCTTGCCCCAGTATTTCCCCCATGGATCCCCACATTACCGGTAAGAATCGGCAACATCGCAATCGCCCGCGAAATAAATTCGCCGTTACTGCGTCGTTGTGGTCCCCACCCCTGTGCGATAAAAGCAGGTTTGGTCGTAGCAATTTCACGCGCCAAACTAATAATGCGAGAAGCCGGAATGCCGGTAATCGCCGCAGCCCAGTCCGGCGTTTTCGCGATACCATCGGCACCTTCACCTAAAATATAGGCTTTATAATGGCCATTTTTCGGTGCATCGGCCGGCATAGTGACTTCGTCGAAACCAACACAATATTTATCTAAAAATGGCTTATCGATCAGATTTTCGGTAATCATCACATAGGCCATGGCAGCGACTAAGGCAGCATCAGTACCCGGACGAATAGGGATCCATTCGTCTTCACGTCCTGCACCAGTATCGTTATAACGTGGATCGATAATAATCAGCTTCGCATTAGAACGCGCCTTGGCTTGTTCGATACAGTAAGTTAAACCACCGCCACTCATACGGGTTTCTGCAGGGTTGTTACCGAACAACACTATCAATTTGGTGTTTTCGATATCCGCCATACTGTTACCCAAGGCCCAACCACCGCCATAGGTGTAATCTAAGGCCACAGCGATTTGCGCAGTACTATAATCGCCATAATGGTTTAAATAGCCGCCGATACAGTTCATCAAGCGCGCCACCATTGTTGCACCCGGTGGCCAGGAACGGGTCATGGTGCCGCCCAACGTTCCTGTGCCATAGTTGAGATAAATCGACTCGTTACCGTAAGCCTCAATGTTTTTACGTAAGGATTGTGCGATTTCGGTTAAGGCCTCATCCCAGCTGATGCGTTTAAATTTGCCTTCCCCCCGTTTACCCACGCGTTTCATTGGATATTTCAAACGATCCGGGTTATATACCCGACGACGCATCGAACGTCCGCGTAAACAGGCTCGGACTTGATGATCCAAATTATAGGTTTCAGTTCCTGTGTTATCGGTTTCCACATAGGTGATGCGATTGTCCTTCACGTGCATACGCAATGGACAACGGCTACCACAGTTTACCGTACAGGCACTCCATACCACTTTTTCTTCTCCTGCCTTTTCACCGGGTACCGCCAATGCTTTAAAAGGCAGCGCCAAATCGGTGGCGGCTAACGCGCCGGCAAGCGATGAAGTTTGTAAAAATTTACGCCGGCTTAATTGATTTAATGCCATACTCATCCCCCACAGTTGAGTAACTCCAAAAGAGATAAGATTGTAAAATCCACTACCCTAAATTAGTTATCCCATAAGCATGACCCCGATCAACAAATAACCTTGCAAATTTTAATGAAAAACAAAAACTTGATAAAAATCAATGGTTAAGATTAACAAGAATTATTCTCACGGAATTTTAGTCACTATTCTTCAGATTATTTGCCGGGGAAATCGCATTTTTCAACCAACTACAATAAAATCAATGACTTAGCTTTATTTTTAGGAAAAACATCTAAAATCAGAGGGGCGTTTTATTTCCCCTCTAATATTTAGCCAACCAACTCTATCTGCACCAAATTAGATTGCTGTGGATTTCCCTTGGCTAATGGCGATGGGCGTTGGGTAGTAATCACATTCATAGAGCCGTTATGATCGATTTTATCGCCTGCCATATCGGCCTGGTGCCAAGCGCCCTGTGGAATGGCTAGCACGCCCGGCATAATGCGTGGCGTAACCTTAGCCGGTAGGCGGGTTTCACCATGTTCATTGAACAGTCGCACAAATGCTCCATCAGTAATGTTTTTGGCTGCTGCATCAAGCGGATTGAGCCATACTTCTTGAGGATTTGCGGCCTGTAGAATGGCCACATTGCCATAGGAGGAATGGGTACGGCCTTTGTAGTGGAAGCCGACCAATTGGAACGGATATTGCCGCCGTTTAGGATCTTCATAACCATTAAAACCATAATGGTAAATCGGCAACGGATGGATGATATCAGGCGCCTCCAACTGCCAAGTAGCAGCTAGCTTGGCCAAGCTTTCGGAATAAATTTCAATCTTGCCACTCGGGGTTTTGAGCGGATTTTTTTCAGGGTCTTCGCGAAATGCCTTATACGCCACCAAATGTCCCTTAGGATCGCGTTTTTTGAATATGCCTTGCGCTTTCATTTGTTCATATTCCGGAAAATCCGGTAATTTTTTGCGCATATCTTCATATACAAATTTAAGCCAATCCTCTTGGCTACGACCTTCGGTAAATTGTGCTTCAATACCTAGGCGTTTGGCTAATTCGCTCATCATCCAATAAATCGAGCGACGCTCAAATTTCGGCGTGGTCGCTGGTTGGCCGAAAATTAAATATCCCATATTACCGGCATATTCGTTTGGCGTGAGATCGGCCTGCTCCGCCACCATCAAATCAGGTAACAATAAATCCGCATAGCGGGCCGAACTGGTCAAGAAATTATCGATGACCACGATCATTTCGCATTTACTTTCATCCTGCAAAATATCGTGAGTACGGTTGATATCGGAATGCTGGTTTACCAGGGTATTGCCGGCATAATTCCAAATAAACTTAATAGGTACATCCAGTTTATCCTTTCCTTTGATGCCGTCGTGTAAGGCGGTTAATTCAGGTCCACGCGCAACGGCATCAGTCCACATAAAGACAGGAATTTTGGTTTTCACCGGATTTTTTCCTGCCGGAAAATAGGTAAACGGAATCTTATAGGTCTCTTCACGAGCACCGGAATTACCACCATGGATCCCCACATTGCCGGTTAAAATTGCTAGCATTGCCACCGCTCGTACGGAAAGTTCACCATTAGATTGACGTTGAATTCCCCAGCCCTGGGTAATGCAGCATGGTTTGGTGGTGGCAATCTCCCGTGCTAAGCGGATAATTGTCTCTTCCGGAATACCGGTAATTGGGGCCGCCCATTTTGGCGTTTTGGCAATGCGATCATCTCCATCACCTAAGATATAAGCTTTGTAATGGCCATTTTTAGGTGCACTCGGCGGTAAGGTTTTCTCGTCATACCCCACGCAATATTTATCCAAGAATGGTTGATCCACTAAATTTTCGGTGATCATTACATAAGCCATAGCTGCCGCTAATGCTACATCAGTCCCTGGACGAATTGGAATCCATTCATCTTCCCGGCCCGCAGCTGTATCGGAATAACGCGGATCGATAATAATCATCTTGGCGCGAGAAACCTCACGAGCCTGCTCCAAATGATAGGTCACACCGGCACCGCTGCTACGATTTTCCATTGGGTTATTACCGAAATAGACAACTAACTTCGAATTGATAATATCCGAGGTGCTATTGCCCTGATTGGTACCGTAAGTGTAAGGCATTGCGGTGAGAATCTGGGCTCGGCTATACGTACCGTAATGACTTAAAAATCCGCCATAACAGTTCATTAAACGGGCTACCATCGAGGTTGAGGCTGAGGAACGAGTAATATTACCCGCGCTGATGCCTGAGCTGTAATTGATGTACACCGCTTCGTTACCATATTCCTGGACGATGCGTTGCAGATTCGTTGCAATCATGTCTAAAGCCTCATCCCAACTGATACGTTCAAATTTGGCCTCTCCTCGCTTGCCCACCCGTTTCATCGGATATTTCAAACGATCAGGATGATTCATCACCCGCCGAATAGAACGCCCCCTCAGACAGGCTCGGATCTGATGATTACCGTAAATATCTAGGCCGGTATTATCGGTTTCTACCCGATACACCTCGTTATCGCGCACCTTTAAACGTAGCGCACAACGACCATGGCAATTGCCAGCACATACATTCCATACGCTGGTTTCTTGAATTTCCTTAGCCGGTTTAGCTAAGGCATTGAAAGGTAAAGTGAATTGACTGATGCCTGCAATACTGCCGGCTACGCCCGCCGCCTGTAAGAAACGACGACGGCTAAGGGATAGATCTGTTGAATGCCCCACCATCATATTCTCCCGGAATAATGAATGAATAAACAAAAAAACAAACTAAAAATGAAAAAAATTCACGACGCAGTTTATCGATAAGCCCCAATGAGAAAAATGACATAAATCAAAAGAATCTAAATTCACTTAAAAAAGTGTTTTTTGCCAAGATTTGCGCATTGACTATCCACTAAAAGCCGCTATGCTAGCGGCGTCCATTATTGGACCCGATATAATGTGTTAAGGCTTTAACTATTAACGTCTCATCAAGGATATAAACATGAAAAAATTGCTTTTCACGGCAACTCTTGCCGCGACCACCGTTTGGACCGGCGCTGCAACTGCTCAAACCAATCCGAACAGCACCGTTCACCAATACGAGTTCACCCAAACCTACCATTTGAATGCGCCGAAAGGCTCGGAAGGCCAAACCAATTTATGGATTCCGATTCCCTTTAGTAGCGACTATCAAAAATTAAAATCCATTGAATTCAGCGGTGATTATCAACAGGCTTATCTCACCAACAATAACCAATATGGTGCACAAACACTGTTTGCAACCTGGGATAAAAGTGCATCAAGTCGTGCGCTCAGCCTAAAAATGGTGATCGAAACCCAAGATCGTGAACCTGCGGTACTAGGTTTATTAAAGGATTATCAACCACCAAAAGAAATTCATTATCCGATTGATGTGGAACCGTTCTTAAAAGCAACTAAACACATTAAAACCGACGGTATTGTGAAACAATTTGCCGATAAAATTGTTGGTAACGAAACTAATCCGCTGAAAAAAGCTGAATTAATCCACCAATGGATCGTCAGCAATATGGAACGGGATAATTCCGTCTTAGGCTGTGGCGACGGGGATGTGGAAAAAATCCTAACTACCGGTGTATTAAAAGGAAAATGTACCGATATTAACTCCGTCTTTGTTGCATTGGCACGCGCTTCCGGTATTCCAGCGCGGGAAATTTTCGGTATTCGTTTAGGCGCAGCAGAAAAAATGGCGAAATATTCAAAATCAGCCTTTGGTGGCGCAGATGAACATGGTGTTGCCAATGAAAATGGTGGACAACATTGCCGTGCCGAATTCTATCTAGCCGGTTTCGGTTGGGTACCGGTTGATTCTGCGGACGTTGCCAAAATGCGTTTAACCGAGAAAAAATCCGTTGAAGATAAGGATACGCAAGCCGTAGCACAATATCTTTTCGGTAACTGGGAAGGCAACTGGGTTGGCTTTAACTATGCACGTGACTTCAACCTTTACCCGCAACCTGAATTAACGCCAATCAATAACTTTGGTTATCCTTATGCCGAAGTGGGTGGCGATCCGCTAAACTCTTTCGATGCGAAAAGCTTTAGTTATGACTATGTCTCCAAAAAGCTCAACTAAATCCCTTTGGTTGGCCGTGGCTACCGCGCTTAGTGCGGCGGTAGCCTCAACTCTTTGCTGCATCGCGCCATTAATCTATCTGGCTTTTGGCATTTCCTCCAGCACCTTGATTGCTTTTGGCGAATACGATTACTTGCGTTTGCCAATGCTATTGATATCGCTGGCGGCCTTTAGCTATGGTTTTTGGTTGCTATTTTTTTCTAAAAAAATTATTTGTAGCAAATATTTATCGCGTCGCACCTTACAGATTTTGTATCTATTGGTGTCCTTGGTGATTTTGTTCTTTCTCACCTATCCGACGCTACTGCCTTGGATTCTAGAAATGGGAGCTTAAATGAAAATAAAATTACTGGGCGCAGTATTAGCCCTCGGATTGGCGACTTCAAGTTTGGCAGCCGAACGAACTGTTATGCTGAAAGTGGCTGAAATGAACTGTCAATTATGTGCCTATTTAGTGAATCGGGAATTGCGCGAAATCGATGGAGTCATCAGCACAAAAGCAGCCATTGATAATGGTATGGTGAAAGTCGTCGCTGAGGATAAAGTTAGCAATCAACAATTACTCGATGCCATTGCCAAACTTCAATATCATGCTGAAGTGATGCAATAAAACTACTTAAAATAAAAAAGCGGCCAATCGGCCGCTTTTGCGTGAAAAGGAAGTGCGGTGACTTTTACTACAGAGTTTTTGCCACTTAAAAAAGCTCTAAAAGTCACCGCACTTTATTCTTAAAAAAATTATTTAATTACCCCACAGGCCATTCTAGCACCGCCACCGCCCAATGGTTTTGGATGGTCGGAATGGTTATCACCACCTTCGTGGATCATCATCGAATGACCAACAACTTCCGTCAAGCTCTTAATGCGTGGTGCTAACACCGGGTTAGTTGCCGTACCATCAGCCAACACGATCAATGCCGGTAAATCGCCTAAATGGGCGTCATCCTGCCAAGGATAACCGTGTTTTTTAGCTTCTTTCGGATCCCAGTGACCACCGGCCGCCAAACCTGCTGTCAATTTACCGTCTTTTTCTTTCGGATCACAGCTTGGATTTTGGTGAATATGGAAACCATGTACACCGGCTGCTAAACCATGTAAGTCCGGAGTAAACACCAAACCGTAAGGCGATTCGCTGATGGTTACAGTTCCCGCATCACGATTACCATTGACCGGATCTAACTGCTCAATCTTAACCACAACAGTTGCGCCCTGAGGGGCATGGGTTTCATGTGCCATTGCGGTGGCGGCGAGAGTACTTCCGATAGCGATAGCTAGTAAGGATTTTAATTTCATAAATTGCTCCTTTGTTGATAAAAACCACTTTCATTCTACTGAAATTTATAGTGACTTTGTTTGATATTAACAATCAGAGCAATCGCTATATCTTGCTTATAAAAAAATCGGCGCGGATTCTACCCAAACCTGAAATAAAAGGCAATCCTTCAGGCTGGTTAGCCTTAATTTTTTAGCTTTTTAACAAACAATGTCACATTTCTTTGTAATTTAAAAATAAATGTTAATAAAATCAAATATTTACAATCTATTTTAGATAAAACCTTTAAAAACAAGGGGGCGTTTTTACGTCACATTTAACGTACCATTCAACTAAACCAAGCGATCCGCCAATAAAAATTGCAATACAGCGTCCATACGCAAATGCGGAATCCGACCTTCCGGAGCGAGCGGTTGTGGATCGAAACTATCGAATTCAAAGGGCCGTTTATCCCAAAATTCCGCTTCCGGTAATTTGGCCGGCACACTACCGGGATATAGAGTTATCGGCTTTTTATCGCGAGAACGAATACCCTGCAAGGCCTTAATGGTTCGTCCCTGTGTTGTCACATTCACTTGTTTAGTCGCGCGAATTGCCGCGATCGCGCCATAATCCACATGAATTCCGGCAAATGCCGCGTGGTTCCCTCCTTGCTGAACCAATTGACGCATTAGGCTTACCAGATTAGGCAATTGCTCAGCAGTAATATGATCCGCTTTGCTGGCAGCAAATAACAACTTATCAATACAAGGCGAAAATAGCCGATTCAGTAAACTCCGTTTTCCGTAGTGAAAATTACCAAATAATTGATTCAACCCGATTTGCATATCAATAAATGCCTGCCGACTATGATTCAGTGGCGTTAAGCAATCGGCCAAAATCACTTGGCGATCAAAGGTAGCAAAGTAATCTTGATAAAAGCGTTTAACAATTTTATGGCGATAATAATCGTAGCGTTTACGCAACAGGGCAAAATAGCTATTGGATTTTGCATGCTCCGCCAATTGACTTAACTGCGCATCGGAAAGATGTAGTAATGGGAAAAATTGTAGTGCCGGAGCTCCAGCCAATTCGCCCGGCAACACAAAGCGCCCCGGTTGGATAAATTGCATTCCACTGGCTTTACAGGCGTTGAGGTAATCCGTGTAACTCTCCGCAATATCGGCCAGTACATCTTCATTGGCCGGTGCAGTTAAATCCAAACGTGCGGCTTTAGCTTGCCATTGATGCGCTAATTGTGCACGGGTTCCCACAGTTACGGCACGTTGGCTTTGACTCCAGGTAATAAAATCCATCTCCAGCAATGGCAAATCCAGCAACCATTCGCCTGGATAATCAACAATATCCAAATACAATGTCGCCTGCTCTTTTAAATGGCGTAAGAGTCCTGTTTGACGTTGATAACGAATTGCCAATCGGGTCTCGCTGACACCACGAGTGGATTGACACCATTGTGGTGGATTTTGCTGCAGATCGACCAAATTGGCCTCATAGTCAAAACGCGGCACGCTTAAATTCAATTGCGGAATTCGTTTCACCGCCAAAATACTGCCATCTTGGGCCACACGAAATAATCCCAGATGCCGGTTTTCACCAGGTCCAATATGTAACAATTGATTAATTAAGCTAGTTATAAAGGCAGTTTTACCGCTACGGCTAAGCCCTGTCACGGCAAGTCGTAATTGGCTATCAAAACCGCGTTGCACAAATTGCTGAATTTCGCGTTGCAGGCTGTTAAACATTCAAAAAAATTCCTTTGCAGGGCCTAGGCTGGCCATTTTGAGCGAGATATTTTACAATCCGCGTAATTTATCACAATTCTATCGGTTATGTTTCGTCGAACACTTGCTTTTTGCTGTCTTATGAGCGCTCCGTTGCTGTCCTTTGAGGCGGCTGCGGCGCCACGCGTACCGGAAATTCTAACCGATAACGGCATTACTTACTGTACCAACGCCTCGGGTTTTTCCTTTAATCCACAAACCGCTGATGCCGGTACCAGTATGAATGTGGTCACCGAACAGGTATATAACAAACTGTTTGAAATCAAGGATCATAGTGCCATGCTCAATCCAGCATTGGCACTTTCCTACTCTATTGCTGCCGATGGCAAAAGCATTTTGATTAATTTGCGCAAAGGGGTGAAATTTCACCATACGTCTTGGTTTACACCGACCCGCGATTTCAATGCTGAAGATGTGGTGTTCTCACTTAATCGGGTATTGGGCCATGATACCTACTTACCAACGCTAAACGAAACGGATGTGAATTATAGCAATCCGCAATACCGAATTTTTCACGAGCAAGCGAAGAAGGTTCATTTTCCATACTTTGACAGTATCCGTTTAAACCGCAAAATTAAGGCGGTAACAGCGATTAATCCATATCAGGTCAAAATTGATTTATTCGAACCCGATGCTTCAATTTTGTCTCATTTGGCCAGTCAATATGCGGTTATTTTCTCACAGGAATATGCCTACCAATTAAGTGCCGATGATAACCTAACACAGCTAGATACCCATCCTGTTGGCACCGGCCCTTATCAGGTGAAGGACTACGTATATAACCAATATGTCCGCCTGATTCGTAATGAGGATTACTGGAAAAAAGAGGCTAGAATCCAAAATATCGTGGTGGATCTATCCGCCGATCGCAGTGGCCGTTTAATTAAATTCTTTAACGATGAATGCCAACTTGCTTCCTATCCGGAGGTGAGCCAATTGGGCTTATTACGCAATAAAGACGAACGTTATTATTTAAAATCTGCCGATGGCATGAATTTGGCCTATTTAGCCTTTAATTTCCAAAAACCGTTAATGCGTGATAAAGCCATACGCCAAGCGATTAGCCAAAGCTTAAATCGTTGGCGGATTGTGAAAAACATCTATCACAACACAGCTTCGGTCGCCAATAATATTATTCCGAATGTGTCTTGGGCTTCCTCCATCAATACGCCGGATTTTGCCTTTGACTACAACCCTGATGAAGCCAAACAAAAATTACAGGACAAGCAATTAACCCTCAACTTATGGGTGATGAATGAAGAGCAGGTCTTTAACCCTTCCCCAATTAAAATGGCTGAATTGATTAAATGGGATTTAGCTCAGGCCGGTGTGCAGGTGAATGTACGTTCGGTCACCCGTACCTTTTTAATTGAACAGCTACGCAATAATGCCGAGGATTATGATCTCATTCTGACCGGTTGGTTGGCCGGAAATTTAGACCCCGATGGATTTATGCGACCTATTCTCAGCTGTGGGACCAAAAATGAAATCACCAACCTGTCCAATTGGTGTGATGATCGATTTGATCAGATTATGGACAAAGCAATTGCAACCAATCATTTATACGAACGCTCAAAGGCCTATAACCAAGCGCAGGAACTTATTTTGGATGAACTACCAATCATTCCATTAGCCAATGTAAAACGTTTATTAGTCGCCAACGGTAAGGTACAGGGCGTTGAAATGACACCGTTCGGTTCAATTAATTTTGCCACATTACATTTCACTGCGAAGGAGAAAAAATAATGCTCTCTTCCGCTATTCGCCATCTTTTTTGGATGCTGATTTTACTGCTGATTTTATCCCTATTAAGTTTCAGTATTTTGTTACGCGATCCGTTAAATGCTGAACTAGTGACCAATAGCCTGTTACATTCCTATTGGAGTTACGTAAAAAGATTATTACATGGCGACTTCGGTATCACTTACAACGGTGGCGAATCCCTGTGGGGACTAATTTCTACCGTATTGCCGCCAACACTAGAACTTTGTAGCACGGCGTTACTGCTGGCGTTTCTCTTTGCCATTCCGTTGGGAATTATCAGCGCAATAGAAAATCAACGATTCTTTGCTCGTGCACTACAAGGCTTTTCCGCATTCGGGCTATCGATCCCAGTATTCTGGCTGGCTCCGATTCTGCTTTATTTTGCTGCGATTTATCATTGGGAAATTGCTGCTAGCGGTCAATATAACCTGCTTTACGAGATTCCTACGGTAAGTGGTTTCCCGGTGATTGATGTATGGTTTGTGGATGCACCTTATCGTATAAAAATCGTACAAAATGTATTGCAGCATTTAGCCTTGCCAAGTTTGATCCTATGCATCTTACCGGCGATGGAATTTATTCGAATTATCCAAGCACGTAGTGAATTTTTACTCAATCAAAACTATGCCAAAATTGCTGTCACCCGCGGTTGGTCAAAATGGAAAATTCTGCATCGCTATGTTTTCCGCAATACCTTCCCATTATTGCTACCGCAATTAACTCGCGTATTCACCTTGGTTCTCACTCAATGTATGCTGGTGGAAACCGTACTGGGCTGGCCGGGGATTGGGCGTTGGTTAATCGATGCGGTAACTCAACAGGACTACAACAGTATTGCGGCCGGAGTAGTTGTAATCGGGATTTGTATCATCATTATTGACACCTTCGCCAAAGGCGTGATGTTTATTTTAGATCCATATAATAAGAAGGGCTGGTATGCACGATAAAGAAGCCGATGAATTCCGCGAAAGTACCTCCCTTTATCAAATCTGGTTGGCCTTTCGGAAAAAACGTATTGCCTTATTTAGTTTTTACCTTTTTTGTCTCTTGGCATTGGTGAGCATATTCCCGACCCTGCTCATGCCCTATAGTGATTCACAACAATTTGTCGGCCTGGAATTGATGCCGCCATCTTGGGTTGCAGAAGGGAAAATCGCCTTTTTCTTCGGTACCGATGACCTAGGTCGCGATCTGCTAAGCCGTCTGATTATGGGCACCCGTTATACCCTCGGTTCATCTCTGGTTGTCGTATTGCTGGCCGCACTAATTGGTGGTTCTTTAGGCATTTTGGCGGGCATGACCGGTGGCATTAAATCGCGGATCTTGGGACATATTTTCGATGCCTTTCTATCGATTCCAATTTTGCTTATTGCCATTATTATTTCAACACTAATGGAACCGAGCCTGATTAATGCCATGTTCGCAACCTTATTGGCGATTCTACCTTACTTTATTCATGCCATTGCGCAGGCAGTACAACAGGAATTAAGCAAGGATTATGTGCTAACCTTAAAACTCGATGGCATTTCTAAATGGGAGCTGATTAAAAGTACTATTTTGCCAAATATCACCGTTCCTTATATTCAGGAAATTGCCCGCGCACTCACGGTCGCGATTTTGGATATTAGCGCGCTGAGCTTTATTTCCCTTGGCGCCCAACGTCCACTACCTGAATGGGGAGCGATGATCAAGGATTCCCTCGAACTACTCTATCTAGCGCCTTGGACGGTACTACTGCCGGGCATTGCGATTATTGTAACGATTTTGCTATGCATCATTTTTACCAATGGCTTATGCAAAGCCATCAATCAATATTACGGATAAATTATGGCGCTCTTGGATATTCGCAATCTTAATATTGAAGTCGATACCCCCAATGGCCGGGTGAAAATTATCGACGGGCTGAATTTAACCTTAAATGAAGGGGAAATCCTTGGATTGGTAGGTGAATCCGGCTCAGGAAAAAGTTTAATCGCGAAGGTGATCGGCAACTCCATTAAGGAAAGCTGGATCATCACTGCCGATCGTTTTCGCTTTAACGATGTGGAATTACTCAAGCTCTCTCCGGCTAAGCGCCGCAAAATTGTCGGTAAAGAAATTTCGATGATTTTCCAAGATCCCTTAAGTGCTCTCGATCCTAGCCGCCCGATCGGTAAACAACTTATTCAAAGCATTCCCAACTGGACATTCAAAGGCCGTTGGTGGCAATGGTTTGGTTGGAAAAAACGGCGTGCCATTGAACTATTGCACCGTGTTGGGATTAAGGATCACCGCACTATTATGGCCTGCTATCCGAATGAGTTAACCGAAGGCGAAGGGCAAAAGGTCATTATTGCTACCGCCGTCGCCAATCAACCACGACTCTTAATTGCCGATGAGCCAACCAATGCCCTCGAGCCAATTACTGCGCTTCAAGTATTCCGCCTACTGGTCAGCATGAACCAAAACCAAGGCACCACCATTTTATTGGCCAGTAATGACCTCAAAGGAATCAGCGAATGGTGTAGCAACATCAGCGTATTATATTGCGGACAAAACGCTGAAAGCGGGCCTACTGCCCAATTGCTGGAAACACCACATCATCCCTATACACAGGCATTACTTTACTGCCAACCTGATTTTACCCAACCCTTGGCATTTAAAAGTAAATTGGGTGCCTTAGAAGGCACCGTCCCTATTTTGGAACAACTACCAATTGGCTGTCGGTTGGGGCCGCGTTGTCCCTTTGCGCAACGGGAATGTATCGTAAAACCTAGTCGCTATCGCATCAAACAACATGAATTTTCCTGCCATCATCCGATTAATTTGCGGGAAAGCCGTTTTAAAGATAAGGCTGCCATCACGCCGCTGACCTTAAGCGACAACAAAGGAGCCGAATAATGTCATTATTGGAAGTTGAAGATCTATGCAAAACCTTTGAAGGGCCGGCTCACTTTTTCGGCAGTCAGCGCTTTAACGCAGTGGATAATGTCAGTTTTACCCTTGCACCGAAGCAAACGCTCGCAATTATTGGCAAAAACGGTTCGGGCAAATCAACCCTGCTGAAAATGATCGCTGGTATCACCCCGCCCACATCGGGACAAATTCGATTTAACGGCAAACCATTGAGTTATGCTGATTCCTGCTTTCGCGCCCAACATATCCGAATGCTTTTTCAGGACGCCAATTCGGCCTTTAATCCACGCCAAAATATCGGTCAAATTTTAGATGCACCGTTACGTCTACTGACTGATTGGGATGAAGAAACGCGCGATAAAAAGATTTTTCATACCCTACAGTTAGTTGGTCTGTATGCCGATTACACCAATTTAAAAATCCATCATTTACCGGCCAGCCAACGCCAACGGGTAGCTCTAGCGCGTGCATTGATTTTAGAACCGGAAATTATTCTAATCGATGATGCTCTGAGTGCCGCCGATGCCAGCGTACAGATACAATTACTTAATCTAACCCTCGATCTACAAACCCACTTTGGGCTCTCCTATATTTATGTGGGGCAAGATTTAGGGTTAATCAAACATATGGCGGATTATTTATTGGTGATGGATGAAGGGAAAATGATCGAGTTCGGCACGCCCCATGAATTATTCACCAATCCCAAAACCACCGTTACCCGCCTAATGGTCGAAAGCTATTTTGGTCGCCTATTGGACGATAGTGCCTGGGCACAGACAAGTTAATTATTAATTTTCAAACCAATCCCAATAAAATCAATGACTTACATATTGTTTTAGCAAAAACTTTTATTTTCAAAGGGGCGTTTTAAAACGTCCTTTTGCGCCATATAGAAAACCTCTGGCCCTCAGCCATCGACAAGCGCCGCAAGAGCAATTAAAATCCGCGCATTATTTTCATTTTAAAAAACATTATGCAAGCGCTGCTTACTCTCACCAATTTTATCAATAAAACCCTTGGCATTTGGGCGATTGTCATCGTCCTGTTGGCATTCCAATATCCCACTCAAATTAGAACGTTAGCGCCATTCTCCAATTATTTACTCGGATTCGCGATGTTCTGCATAGGTATGAACCTAAGGTTTCACGATTTCGGCAATCTCATCAAACATCCCAAGACACTTTTTATCGTCATTATTAGCCAATATATAATTATGCCGTTGATTGCCTTCGGATTATCGAAAGCATTTACCTTACCATCGAATTTCGAGATCGGTATCATTTTACTTGGTTGTAGCCATAGCGCTTTCTCCTCCATTCTCATGACCTATTTAGGTAAAGGTAACACCACCCTTTCCGTTGCCAGCACCGCCATTTCAAGCCTGCTTGCGCCATTTCTGATACCAATTATTTTCTATATTTTGGGAGGCCAATGGTTGAATGTTGTGGTGGGAAGCATGCTTTTCACTGTACTAAAATGGGTGCTTGCCCCTATTTTTCTTGGTTTAGTAGTTAGTGCAATGCTTAAAAAACAAATCAGACCGATAACAAAAATCCTACCACTAATAGTCGCCATATCGATGCTAGTCATTTTTGCAATATTATCGGCTGCCCGAAAGGATAAACTCTTGGAATTCGGCTCCTTAATCTTAAGCCTGGTTGTATTACTCAACTGCTTAGGCTATGCCATCGGCTTCTTCACCGCCCGTTTCTTTAAACTGAGTATCGCCGACAGCAAAGCGATCGCCTTCCAACTAGGCATGAAAGATGCCGCTCCTGGTATTGTATTAAGCATCTACAACTTCAAATCGATTGCCACAGCAACACCAAGTTTTCTATTCAACTTCTGGCAAAACTTTTCTGCGCTGTACTTAGCGGATATTTTCGTCAATAAGAAAGACAAAAAATAATCTCATCCGCAATAAAAAAGCGACTTAAAAAGTCGCTTTTTTATTTTATGGTGAATACCTTAAGACAATTAATAAATCTAACTAAATCGCTAGTTCCTCCACCTTTTCTACCACGCGATATTCCAAATCATCATAATCTTTATGCAAATACTCAAAATTCTTTCTTGCATAAGTAATTTTCATTTGTTCTGAAATATCTAATTTGCCTTCATCAACACCACGCTGAATACCTTTGCCGGTATTTTTAGTTTCTGCCACAAAATAAACTTTATTCTGACCTTTAAACACTACCGCCCAGTCGGGATTATAATTCCCCAGTGGCGTTGGAATTTTAAATTTTTTCGGTAACTTAAAATAAAACTCGACATCTTCACTGCTTTCACAATGGCGGGCAAACGTATTTTCCGTGTTGGAATCTAGGGCAATATAGCCCTCATAAATGGTTTTTGATTGCTTACTCACAGAAAAACTGTATTGATTAAGATAAAACTCAAAATCCTTAAATAACGTCATTTCATAGGTGCGATCGGCAATGCGGTGATATTCCACACCATCTGCCATAATTTGACTTAATGCTTCATTAATTTTTTCTGCAACCAAATCAATAAAACGTTGTGGATTATGATAAATCTCAGCCAATCGTTCTGATTTTTGCAAAATACGGCAAATGGTTTGACGGGTTAGCCCGGTTTTCTTCTGTAATTCCCCCAACACATCAGGAATATCCCAGCGAGTTTTTGAGGTTACCTGATTGGAAGAACGATATTCTGTCGTCACACCTTTTTCATTAATCGCAAAGGCAACCTTTTCATGTCGAATTTTTACCTCATCAATACGTGGCATTTTGACTAAATTGTTGACCGCACTTTCGATTAAATCATCCTGTGAAAAATTGACCCGATAAGTCGTTTGGTGCTTAATGCGTTCCCAAATCGCTGCAAATTCAGGGTGTTGGCTAAAATCTTTGCGATAACGCACATATTTTCGATCCAACTTATTTTTAATTTGTCCTTTATCAAAGGACACTCCGCAATCTTCTTCAATTTCCCGTTGTAATTTGGTCGCAAATTCCTCATAGCTTTCATTGGCAATCACTGTCAGGATATTTTTATCCCGCTCATGACTTCTTACACCAAACTGGTTCACTGGCAAGCGCAATCCACGTCCAATTTCTTGTCGTTTTTTAATTTCCGAATGGGTATCGTTCAACGTACAAATTTGAAATACGTTCGGATTATCCCAGCCCTCACGCAAAGCAGAATGAGAGAAAATAAAACGCAACGGATTACCTAACGACAGCAAGGATTCTTTATTCCGCATAATTAAATTATAAGCCTTATTGTCTGCCTGTGTTGTGCCATTGGTATCTTTCCATATGCCTTTTTTATCTTCTGAAAAATAACCGTCATGCACGCCAGAAGGATCTTTATCGGTTAACTCTCGATAAATCTCTTCAAACCATTGATAAAATTTGCCATTGTTGCGATAGTTAGCTACTTTATCAATAAAAAATAGCGATAATACTTTAATGCCTAATGGATTTAAGATTTTTTCCTTGCGTAAATGTTCTTCTATAGTGCGACGAATTTGCATTTTTTGAATGTCATCTTTCAAGAGAGAATTATCAACGCCTTTCGTCACTTTTAATCCGCCGGAAAACTCAATCAGTTGTTCCTCAACATTCATTCCCTCCAAAATATAACCACTGCGATAAACTTCATTTTGTTTGGAAAGATCAAATAAGTCTTGATTCGGCTTAACCGTGACGACTTTCTTCTTCATCGACTTATCATTTACCAAGATTTCCACTTTTGCCGACCAACTTTTTGCGCCGGCGTTAATTTCTTTTAACGCCACATAAGCGCCATTCACATCATTATCCGCCAACACGCTGTCCACTTCGATTTGCTTCACTAAGCCTAATTCATACGCCTGCACAGGATTGAGGCGAAAAATCGGGTTATAGGCGTTTTTATGGGTTGCCGAATAGCGCAGAGTGAATAAAGGATTGAGACTTGCGATAGCATGACGGCGAATATCCGTTTCCATATTCTGCGGTTCATCAATAATCACAATAGGATTGACGTTTTGAATATAACGAATGGGCGCATCGCCACTTTCATTTTGTGTATTAATCACATTGCTTTCTTTGGCAAAGGCATCAATATTCATCACCAAAATTTCAATATGATTGCCGGTAGCAAAGGCTTTTAAGCGGGAAAGTTGATTACTCTTATATTCGTATTTCGGATTTACGCTCGGGTTATCAAACAGGGTGGCAAAGTGGCTACGCGTTGTTTCCAAGGTATGCAATACACCTTCACGAATAGGTACGCTCGGCACCACAATCACAAATTTCTGCCAACCATATTGACGATTCAATTCAAAAATCGTGCGCAAGTAAACATAGGTTTTCCCCGTGCCGGTTTCCATTTCTATGGTAAAATTTCTACCCTGTTCCTTAATGAAAGTGCGGTAAAAATTAAACTTGTTTTGTTGCTTAGCCAAATTTTGTTGTAGCTGTTCATCATTAATTTGTAACGGCAAATTTGCCACAAAACGCATATCATTCTGCGCTTTCAAACCGAATTCCGTTTGTTGATTGAGTTGCCCGATGAACAAATCCACCGCCGCTTGAATCGCATGTGTTTGGTAATCCAAGGTTTCAAATTGAAGTTCCATTTTGCCTCCTTAAAGCACAAAGAAGGCAATGCCTGCATCATTCATTTGCAACTCGGCATTTTTCTTTAAGGCATCATCGCCATTAAACAACGAATCTAACGTTACGACCTTTTTCGGCTGGGCAAAAATCACCAGATCCAATAAATCTGCACTCAGGGTTTCAAGCAACAAGGCAAACTGTTGCCCGCTTTCATCACACACCCAAAACACCTGATTTTCTGACCGCACTTTTGCCGTTAATTTCAAGCCCAAGCGCAATAAAATTTCATAAAGCATGGCGTCAGGCGTTGTCTCTTTCCGCACAGGATCGACAAACAATTCGATTTGCTGTGCTAAATTTTCTGCCGATGGCGATTGCCATTGTTTAAAGTGGCTGTCGGTCAGCTTGAACGCTTTAAAACCGGTATCCAATTGTTTATCAGGATGATTTTCGGCAATTTGTTTGCCTGCACGGCGGATGCGTTCTTTGGAAATTTCCGCGATGTTTTTAAAACCCGCCTTAAAAGCTTCGGATTTCTCGTCAGTGATTTCAGGAAGTTGCACACAAATAAAACGACGATTACCGTTATCCTCGGCGTTAAGTTGCATGACGGCGTGGGCGGTTGTACCTGAACCTGCAAAAAAATCTAGAACTAAGTCATTTGTATTTGTTGCAACTTGCTCTATTAACTGTTTTAACAACAAAGTTGGTTTTGGAAAATCAAACGAACGCTCATTAAATAATCCTTGAATTTCAAGTGTTCCATTTCTTGTGTAAATATCTTTACCTATAATGGATGAAAATCCTGTAAATTCATCATTTAATTCACTTAAAAATACTTTTCTTCTTGGTCTTCCTGTTGGATGACTCGCCCAAAGAATACGATCTTCATCTATCAATCTTTGCATTGTATTTTTATCATATCTCCAGCCTAACTGCGGTTTTCCATAATTTATGCCTGTTTTAGGGTTAATCAATTCATAATGACAATTTGGGCGCTGATCTTCTGGTAACAATCCAACCATATTTCCACTTGTCCAATCTCCTCGAGGATCATTATCTGGGTTTGAATATTGGTTAGTATTTCTTTCTGCTCCACGTAAAGCTCGATATTCAAAATTTTTGCTATAACACAAAATATATTCATGATCGTTTGATGAACCTGTTTTATTTCGATTATCTTTATTTTGTCTGCTTTTCCAAATAAAACTCACCACAAAATTCTCCTCCCCAAACACCTCATCACACAACAACTTCAACTGCGCCTGTTCATTGTCATCGATGGAAATAAAAATCACACCGTCGTCTTTCAGCAAATTCTTTGCCAAATGCAAACGGGGCAACATCATATTTAGCCATTTGCTGTGGAAGTGCCCGTTTTCCTTGCTATTTTTCTTGAAAGCCAGTTTGAGCCTGCCTTCCTCATCTAATTCGCCGCTTTGTTCCTGGTAATCTTTAAGATCCTGCTTAAAATTGTCGTTATAAACAAAATCATTACCAGTGTTATAAGGCGGATCGATATAAATCATTTTGATGCTATTGAAATAGGATTTTTGTAACACTTTCAACACATCCAGATTTTCCCCTTCAATAAAAATATTTTCAGTGGAATCAAAGTTGACACTTTTTGCAGGTTGCGGTGTAAGGGTTTTACAAGTTTGTGCTTGTAATATGCGATAGGCTTCCGATTTTCCCGCCCAGTTCAACATATAACGCTCGGGGTCAGAAGTGATGTGTTCAGAGAAAAGTTGTTGGAATTTTTGGAAATCAATTTGCTCTTCGCAAAAAATTTCAGGTAATAAAGCTTTTAGTTGAGAAAGTTGTTGCGCTTTAAGTGAAAAGTTAGCAAGGCTGTGCTGTGCTGTGCTGTGCTGTCAGGCATGATAATCTTCCTTTTGATTAACTCAATAATAATTGAGCATTTTTAAAATTAATAAATCCAGTGTCAAGGACATACTCAATGAAATTCCCTTAATCTAAAGATAAAAGTAAACGCTTTTTACTAGATATTATATTTCTTCATAGGCAATGTACGATTTTTAAGGGAGCAAGGGAAAGAATGAATGGGAAACAAAGGTAACTAAAAAAGTTACCCTTGTTTAGAATGGATTTTATACAACAAATTAATATCATCTATTTAGTTTAATTTTCCGCAGCTAAGGCAATAGAGATACTGTCCTTGTGGATCATTGAACTGGCGTAAAAAGGATAGCGGTCGTTGGGCTTGTGTAAACACGTTTGATAAACCAAACCATTCGGCTAAATAGCTTTGGCTCTTTTCTTTAAAGCGGCGATCCAAACGGCCAAGCCAGCTATCATCTTCCTCGACTAACCATTCCACAGAAAAATCTTCCATTGCACGTTCCGGTTGTTGGTTTACTAATTCGCCCGCTTTCTCCACCGCAGCATCAAAATCCCCCAATTCATCCACTAGGCCGAGTTTTAATGCATCACTTCCCAACCACACCTGTCCTTGGGCTATTTTATCCACGGCTTCCGGTAATATTTGGCGGCCACGGGAAACGATATTTAAAAAACGTTGATAGCCATTTTCAATGGCCAATTGATAAATTTCTTCACGACTTTTATTCATTGGGCTGAATGCCGAACTTTCTGCCAATTCTCCGGTAGAGACACCATCGGCATACACGCCCCATTTTTTGATACTGTTTTCAAAGGTTGGCGCTAAGGCAAAAATTCCAATGGAACCGGTAATGGTATTTTTATCGGCCATAATGTAATCCGCGGTGGAAGCAATCCAATAACCACCGGAGGCCGCCATTCCGCCCATGGAAACCACCACCGGTTTACCGGCTTTCTGTAGATTTTCGGTTTCTTGGCGAATCAATTCGGAAGCAAAAGCACTCCCGCCCGGTGAGTTGATACGTAATACTACGGCTTTCACCCGTGGTTCATCGTAAGCCTTGCGTAATAAGGTAACCACGCTATCACCGCCGACATTATCCGAATCACTGTCACCATCGATAATTGCGCCTTCCACATTCACTACAGCAATCAAATTTTGTGCCTGCTCCTGGCTTTCTAAACGATCCGGCAAGGCATCTAAATAATCCTCATACGCCAATAATTTCGGTGCGCCTTCTTCATCTTTGCCAAATAGCTCGCGTAATTTGTCATCCACTTCTAAACGGGTGGCAAAATTCGTCACTAATTGACGCTGTTTCACATAGGCCGTTTCATCACCGCGTAAGGCCTTAAGTTCTGCAATATATTGACGTGGTGCCGGCAATAATTGGGTTGACGTAATATGTCGATTGGCCATAACCGTTTGCTGATAATGTTGCCACATGCCGCTTAACCATTTTTGAGCGTTGGCTTTGGCTTGAGGTGACATATCATTGCGTAAAAATGGTTCTACTGCGGCTTTGTAGGTGCCTACACGGAATACGTGCGGTTCTACTGCCAAATTATCGAGTAATTCTTTGTAGTACAGGGTTTCTTGACGTAGCCCGTGAATATCCACCACACCAAGACCGTTTAAATAAATCTGATCGGCAAAGCTGGCTAAGAAGTACTGGCCTTGCGAATAATTATCTGCATACACAATCACCGGTTTCGTGGATTCTTTAAAATTACGGATGGCCTGCCCAATATATTCTAAGGATGGTAAATCGCCGCCCTCAAAGTAATTGAGATCCAACACTAAACCACGAATACGTTCATCATCTTTGGCATTTTCTATCGCATAAACTACATCAAAGGTCGAAATTTTGCCCGCCACACGACGATTATCCAAGCGTAGCAATTCATCCTGCCAGCGCGGCATCATTTCCCGATTATCCGCTAGATAACCATCAAGGTTTAATAGCAAGGCACCTTGATCGCCGGATAACAATGTATGGCTTTTCGAGGCAGCAAACAGCCCGATAAATGTGAGTAAGCATAGAGTGAAAAGAATAAAAACGGCATTCATCACCAGATTGCGCACAAAATTAAGCACCGTCCAGCAGCCCTTAAGGAGTTTAAAAAAAGGATTCATAAACTTGATTTGGTTAGCAAAAAAGTGCGCGTAGCGTATCACAAGCAGGCGTTAAAAACTATGCTATAATCCACCGCCTATTTGCTTAATTAAGGATTTATTATGGATGCTTTAAGCCTTTTAACGAGCCGTCGCTCGACTAAAAAACTGAGCTCACCGGTACCGAATACCGAGCAACTCAATGCATTATTTGCTGCCGCACAACGCGCGCCCGATCACGGTAAATTACAACCTTACCACTTTGTCGTTATGCAAGGCGCCGGCCTGCAACGTTTGGGCGAATTATTGAAAGCCGCAGTAGAAGAATTCGAACTGGGTGAGGAGCGCTTAAAGAAAGCAGAAAATTTCGCTGCTCGTGCACCTATGGTCATTGCGGTAATTGCGAAAATTAACCAAGAAGCGGAAAAAGTGCCGGGTTGGGAACAGATGCTAACCGCCGGCTGCGCCACCTATGCCTTGCAATTGGCTGCTGCGGCGCAAGGCTTCAGCAGCTTTTGGGCGAGCGGTCCCTTTGTCAATGGTAGTGCTTTACGTCAAGCCTTGGGCTGTCGGGAGCAGGATAAAATTGTCGCCCTATTACAGCTTGGTACGGCAATCGAGCCTTCCGATAAGCCATTACGAACTACTAATCTAGAAGAACTGGTCGACTACTGGGAATAATTTCATTTTAAAATCAACTCTAATAAAATCAATGACTTAGAGTTGATTTTTGAGAAAATTCTAATAATTAAAGGGGCATTTGGCCGGCGGACTTAGTCCTTGGTTAAACGCTCACTACCGCAATACACATTAGCTCGGCCCGGACGAACAAAACCAAGCAGGGTCAAATGATAGCGCTCAGCCATAGCGACTGCTAAATCAGTGGCGGCAGAAATTGCTGCTAACATTTCAATCCCGCAACTAATGCTTTTCTGTACCATTTCATAACTGGCTCGACTGGACACCAATACAAAACCCTGCGGCTTGCCTGCTTTAGCATGCCAACCAAGTAATTTATCCAACGCGACATGCCGCCCCACATCTTCGCGAATCGCCAACATTTCACCTTCAGCCGTAAAAAACGCTGCGGCATGAGTAGCGCCGGTAATCTGCGCCAATTCCTGATGCGCTTGTAATGTTTCTAAGCATCGGTCTAGCTGCTGTGGATTGACTTTTAAATGCTGCTCGAGCGGAGTTAATTTTTTATATACCTGATCGATTTGCTCGGTGCCGCAAATACCACAACCGGTGCGTCCGGTTAAGGTGCGTCGATGCTCCTTGAGCGCCATAAAACGACGCGAGGAAAGCTCAATTTGCACTTCAATACCATTACATACTTCCACCACATCAATACCATAAATCTCCTGTGGTTGCTCAATAATACCTTCGGTAAGGGAAAAACCGAGGGCAAAATCCGCCAAATTCTGAGGTGTGGCCATCATCACAGTATGGGCAATGCCGTTATATACCAAAGAAATTGGCACTTCACAGGCGAGATTATCGGTTTTGTCGGTTAAGGAAAATTCTTCGTCAGAACGACGAAAAAATTGGATGTTTTTTTCGAGAAATCGATTCATAACAATAGTTAATATTGAGAGCTATTTTCATTTAACGAGGCGTTTACTTTTTTTTAACAAAAATAGGTAAATTTGTGATCTAACGCAAACTTTTCCCCCGAACTACCCCGTAATGATTGTAGATTTTTGGTTAAAAAATAAGTATTCTGGGCCACCTTTAATTGGTTTATATCGACCAATTGGGCGTTACAATATTGTAACGAAATTCAATCATTTAGTCAGACGAATTTTTACTATCTAATACTCTAACGTCAATAGTCGTTGGAAAAGGAGTGATTATGCAGGTCTCCAGAAGAAAATTCTTTAAGATCTGTGCAGGTGGTATGGCGGGAACTTCTGCCGCGATGCTGGGTTTTGCCCCGGCTACGGCATTGGCAGCACCACGCGAATATAAACTTTTGCGTGCTTTTGAATCCCGTAACACTTGTACCTATTGTGCGGTAAGCTGTGGTATGTTGCTATATAGTACCGGCAAACCTTACGATACCTTAAGCAGCCATACAGGCACCAATGTCCGTTCAAAATTATTCCACCTCGAAGGTGACCCAGACCATCCAGTAAGCCGTGGTGCACTCTGTCCTAAAGGTGCGGGCGCATTGGATTACATCAACAGCGAAAGCCGTAATCTATATCCAGAATACCGCGCGCCGGGTTCCGATAAATGGCAACGTATTTCTTGGGAAGATGCCATTAAACGTGTTGCTCGTTTACTCAAAGATGACCGTGATGCTAACTTTGTTGAAAAAGATGCAAGTGGCAAAACCGTTAACCGTTGGACAACTACAGGTATTATGACCGCCTCCGCCATGAGCAATGAGGCTGCACTTCTTACTCATAAATGGGTGCGAATGTTAGGCATGGTGCCGATGTGTAACCAAGCGAATACTTGACACGGACCAACGGTAGCAAGTCTTGCTCCATCATTTGGTCGCGGTGCGATGACAAATAACTGGGTTGATATCAAAAACGCCAATCTTATTCTTGTGCAAGGTGGTAACCCTGCTGAAGCTCACCCTGTTGGCTTCCGTTGGGCGATCGAAGCGAAGAAAAACGGTGCAAAAATCATCGTGGTTGATCCTCGCTTTAACCGTACAGCTTCTGTTGCTGACCTTCATGCACCAATTCGTTCCGGTTCTGATATTGCATTCTTAATGGGTGTGATCCGTTACCTATTGGAAACCAATCAAATTCAACACGAATACGTAAAACACTATACCAATGCTTCATTCTTAGTTGATGAAGGCTTCAAATTTGAAGATGGTTTATTCGTTGGCTTTGATGAAGAAAAACGTGCTTACGATAAATCTAAATGGAATTACCAATTCGATGAGAATGGTTTCGCTAAACGTGATATGACCTTACAAGATCCACGTTGTGTAATTAACATCTTGAAAGACCACGTTTCTCGCTATACGCCAGAAATGGTTGAACGTATCACTGGTGTAAAACAAAAAACCTTCTTACAAATCTGTGAAGAAATTGGTAAAACCTCTGCGCCAAATAAAACCATGACGCACTTATACGCGTTAGGTTTTACGGAACACACAATCGGTTCACAAAACATTCGTTCAATGGCGATGATCCAATTACTCTTAGGTAATATGGGTATGCCGGGGGGCGGTATTAATGCATTACGTGGACACTCAAATGTTCAAGGTACTACAGATATGGGCTTATTGCCGATGTCTTTACCGGGTTATATGCGTTTACCAAACGATAAAGATACCTCTTATGAGCAGTACATTAATGCGATTACACCAAAAGATATCGTACCAAACCAAGTAAATTACTATCGTAATACTTCGAAATTCTTCGTAAGTATGATGAAAACGTTCTACGGTGATAAAGCCACCAAAGAAAATGGTTGGGGCTTCGATTTCTTACCAAAAGCAGACCGCTTATACGATCCTATCACTCATGTTAAGTTAATGAATGATGGCAAATTAAACGGTTGGATCTTACAAGGTTTCAACGTATTGAACTCATTACCAAACAAAAACAAAACTGTTGCAGGTATGAGCAAATTGAAATTCTTAATCGTAATGGATCCGCTTCAAACTGAATCCTCTGAATTCTGGAAAAACTTTGGTGAATCAAACAATGTAAACCCAGCAGATATTCAAACTGAAGTATTCCGTTTACCAACCACCTGTTTCGCAGAAGAAGATGGTTCTATTGCTAACTCAGGCCGTTGGGCACAATGGCACTGGAAAGGCTGTGACCAACCGGGTGAAGCCTTACCAGATGCTGAAATTCTTTCTATGATTCGTGAAGAAATGCATCATCTTTATCAAAAAGAAGGTGGTCGCGGTATCGAATCATTTGAAGCTATGACTTGGAACTATGCTCAACCGCATTCGCCAAGCGCTGTAGAATTAGCGAAAGAGTTAAATGGTTATGCACTTGATGACCTTTACGATTCTAATGGCAACTTAATGTATAAAAAAGGCCAATTACTCAGTGGTTTTGCCCATTTACGTGATGACGGTACCACCTCATCGGGTAACTGGATCTACGTTGGTCAATGGACCGAAAAAGGTAACCAAACCGCAAACCGTGATAACTCTGACCCATCGGGTTTAGGTTGTACATTAGGTTGGGGCTTCGCCTGGCCGGCAAACCGCCGTATTCTTTATAGTCGCGCATCACTTGATATTAACGGTAATCCTTGGGATAAAAACCGTCAATTAATCAAATGGAATGGTAAAAACTGGAACTGGCATGATGTAGCTGACTATGGTACACAACCACCAGGTGCCGATACGGGGCCGTTCATTATGTCTGCAGAAGGTGTAGGCCGTTTATTTGCTGTAGATAAAATTACATCGGGTCCATTACCGGAGCACTATGAACCAATTGAAAGTCCGATTGACACAAACCCACTACATCCAAATGTAGTCTCCGATCCGACTGTTCGTATTTATAAAGAAGACCGTGAATTTATCGGTTCAAACAAAGACTTCCCTTATGTGGCAACGACTTATCGTTTGACCGAGCACTTCCACAGTTGGACTGCTCAATCTGCATTAAATATCATCGCGCAACCACAACAATTCGTGGAAATCGGTGAAAAATTAGCTGCAGAAAAAGGTATCCAAAAAGGTGATATGGTGAAAATTACTTCTCGCCGTGGCCACATTAAAGCCGTTGCAGTGGTAACAAAACGTTTGAAAGATTTAGAAGTCGACGGACGTACCGTACATCACGTGGGTATTCCAATTCACTGGAATATGAAAGCCTTAAATGGTAAAGGTAATCGTGGTTTTGCGACTAATACCTTAACGCCTTCTTGGGGTGAAGCGGTCACTCAAACACCGGAATATAAAACATTCTTGGTAAATATTGAAAAGGCGGAGGCATAACATGGCAGGAAATGGTCAAGGCGTTCAAACGCAAGACATTATTAAGGTCTCCGCTACGTCAGGCTTAACGCCGGCACCTCAAGCGCGAGATCATAAAGTTGAAGTAGCAAAATTAATCGACGTATCCACCTGTATCGGTTGTAAAGCCTGTCAGGTGGGCTGTTCAGAGTGGAATGACATCCGTTCTGATGTTAATGCTCAATGTGTGGGGATCTACGATAACCCAGTAGATCTCAATGCAAAAGCATGGACTGTGATGCGCTTTAACGAAGTGGAAGAAAACGATCGTTTAGAATGGCTAATCCGTAAAGATGGCTGTATGCACTGTTCCGAACCTGGCTGTTTGAAGGCCTGCCCTTCACCGGGTGCGATTATCCAATACAAAAATGGTATCGTAGATTTCCAATCGGATAAATGTATCGGCTGTGGCTACTGTATTGCTGGCTGTCCGTTCAACATTCCACGTATGAATCCAGACGATAACCGTGTGTACAAATGTACTCTTTGTGTGGATCGTGTTTCTGTAGGCCAAGAACCGGCCTGCGTGAAAACCTGTCCAACCGGTGCAATTCGTTTTGGTTCTAAAGAGGAAATGAAGGTTTATGCAGAACAACGCATCGCCGAATTAAAATCTCGCGGTTACGAAAACGCAGGACTTTATGATCCGGAAGGTGTTGGCGGTACACATGTTATGTATGTATTACATCATGCCGATAAACCAGAACTTTATAGCGGTCTACCGAAAGATCCACAAATCGACCTCACAGTAACCTTGTGGAAAGATATCTTGAAACCGGTAGCAGCGGTAGCAATGGGTGGTTTAGCACTTGCTGAAATCGGCCACTACTTAACTGTAGGTCCAAACGTTGAAGAAGACGTAGAAGATCATCACCATAAATTTGAAGAAGAAGATAAAAAAGGGGGCAAAGATGAGTAAGATTGAGATTAGCAATGATACTCGAATCATTCGTCATAGAACGCCTGCTCGTTTCAGCCACTGGTTACTCGTAATCTGCTTCTTTATGACGATGTTCACTGGTGTGGCATTCTTCTTCCCAGATTTTGCGTGGTTAACTGAAATTTTAGGTACTCCGCAACTGGCTCGAGCAATTCACCCATTCACCGGTATTATTATGTTCACCGCCTTTATTTTCCTTGGCTATCTTTACTGGGATCACAACATTCCAGAGAAAAACGATATCCGTTGGTTAAAAGGTATGCTTGAAGTATTAAAAGGAAATGAACATGCTGTTGCTTATAACGGTAAGTATAACCTTGGTCAAAAAATGTTATTCTGGACATTAAACTTGGCGATGGTTACCTTGCTTGTAACTGGCATCATTATGTGGCGTCAATATTTCTCGCACTACTTCTCTATTCCAGTATTACGTTTTGCGATTTTACTTCACTCTTTAAGTGCATTCATGTTGTTTACCGGTATCTTGGTACACATGTACATGGCATTCTGGGTGAAAGGCTCCATTCGTGGTATCGTGGAAGGTTGGGTAACCGTTCGCTGGGCGAAAAAACACCACCCTAAATGGTATCGTGATGAGGTCCTTCCTGAATTGGAAAAAGATCTCCAAAACGAAGCTGAAGGCAAACATGTCAAAACAAAAGCTTTATTTAAAGGCATCAATGGCTAAAAACTAAAGCTTAAAGGAGCGACCAATTGGTCGCTCTTTTTATTATATCGACAATATTTCTTCTAAATAATACGCCCCACTATTTTCCAGAATTTTTCTAAAAATACAATATAAGTCATTGATTTTATTATGGTTGTCTAAAAACATCCTTTATACAAAAAAATAATGGCAGTATTTAAATCCAAGACATAAAAAAACCGCAAACTAATAAACAGATTGCGGTTTTTTTATATAAACAATTTAAATACGACGTACTTGCCAAAAAGTTTTCGTCCAATAAGGACTATTCATTGAAGAATAAATCACACCACCTTTAGTTGATGCGTGCAAGAATTTATCTTCTTTAACATAAATTCCTACATGGTATCCATTTGGCCCTCGGCCGGTTTTAAAGAATACCAAATCGCCAGTTTGAATGTCCTGTTTACGCACCAATTTACCGTATCCGGCCTGATCACTGGTTGTTCGCGGTAAACTGATATTAAAACGATCCATAAAGGTTTTTTGTACGAATCCGGAACAATCAATACCATTACGCGATTGCCCCCCCAGCACATATGGCGTTCCAGCCCACTCGTATTGCTGCTCACTCAACATCGCGATCGCCATAATAGGATCATCAATTCGTCCTTTATAGTTCATTGCATATTGATTGCCACCAAGCCCAGAACAGGCCGTTAGACATAAGAAGCCACCGGCTAATAGAAAATGCTTTAATGATTTCATTGCATGCCTAAAAAATGCGGTTCGATAAAACCGTCCCGCATCTTTATTGCTAAGGTTTAACCTTTACATGTTCAAGGCGGCCGCGTAATTTTTGTCCCGGTTTAAAGGAAACGACACGACGTGCTGAAACCGGTACGCTTTCCCCGGTTTTTGGATTGCGTCCTGGGCGCGAAGCCTTATTGCGCAATTCAAAATTACCAAAGCCTGATAACTTAACTTCTTCACCGGAAGCCAACGCAATACGGATTTCTTCAAAAAAGCCCTCAACCAGCATTTTTGCATCGGCTTTATTCAAATTGTGTTTTTTACTTAAAAACTCAATGATGTCGATTTTGGTCACTGTCATAATTTACTCTCTTAACTCCGCATTAAAACGTTGTTTCACTTCTTTTAAAACTGCTGAAATCACAGTATTGATTTCTTCGTCAGATAAGGTTTTTTCATTATCCTGGATTGTTAGGCCGATTGCTAGGCTCTTATAACCACTTGGCACGCCAATACCTTGATAAACATCAAATAAATTAACTTGAACAAGTTTCTCGCCGCCTGCAGCTTGGCATGCTGATAGTAAATCACCTGCCGGCACATCTTCAGCAACCACTAATGCCAGGTCACGACGGTTCGCAGGGAAGCGGGAAATTTCTTTCGCAGTTATGACCTCACGCACAGCTAGAGGTTCCACTAACACTTCACAAACAAATGCCTTACCATTAATACCGATTTTTTGTGCGATAGTCGGATGTAATTGACCAATAAAACCAATTTCTTGCCCATCCAATTCAATTGAGGCTGATTGTCCAGGATGAAGTGCAGCAAAGCTTTTCGCAACAAATTTTACCCGTTTGCCCGCAGCACTCAACGCAAAGAGATTTTCCACATAGCCTTTCAGATCGAAGAAATCTGCAGGCTGGGATTTTTCTCCCCAAGATTCGTTGTTTTTCGCACCAGTCATTACCGCAGCGAACACCGCTTCTTGACGCACTCCGAACTCAGCTTGACTATCCGGAATAAAACGAAGTCCGTGTTCAAATAAACGGATACGGCTTTGTTGACGATTTTGGTTGTATAACACCGCCCCTAATAAGCCTGTCAAAAGTGACACTCGCATTGCAGACATTTCTGAGGAAATCGGATTTGGCAACACAATCGGCTTAATTTCCGGATGTAACAAGCTCTGGATTTTCGGATCAACAAAACTATAGGTAATCGCCTCATAGAAATCGCAACTAACTAATGCGGTTTTGAAGGTTGAAATTTCAACATCGGACTCCCGATGCTCACGCATTCTTAAATGTGCTAATGGCGCATTGTTTGGAATGCTGTTGTAACCATAAATTCGTGCAACTTCTTCAATCAAATCTTCTTCAATTTCAATGTCAAAACGCCAGCTAGTCGATGTTACCGTCCATACATTATCCGCGTAATCTACGGCAAAACCTAATCGATTGAAAATATCGGTGACGGTTTCAGTCGGAATGTGGTGACCTAATAATGCATCTAATTTTTCGCGACGTAAACTAACGGTATTGACTTTCGGTAGATAGGTTTCATCCACAACCTCACAAATCTCACCGGCTTCCCCACCACAAATTTCCAATAATAATGCCGTAGCCCGTTCCATTGCCTGACGCTGTAAATTGAAATCCACACCACGTTCAAAACGATGGGATGAATCCGTATGTAAACCATATTGTCTAGCACGGCCGGCAATAGCCAACGGAGCAAAAAAGGCGGCTTCAAGGATAACATCTTTAGTTGTTTCAGCATTCACGCCACTGGCTTGTCCACCAAAAATACCCGCCATAGCCAATGGACCGTTGCAATCAGCAATGACCAACGTATTGGCTTGTAATTTTGCCGTAGAGCCATCGAGTAAAACCAAACTTTCACCTTCTTTGGCTAAACGCACCTGTACCGGCTGAGCAACTTTTGCTGCATCAAATGCATGCATCGGTTGACCTAATTCAAGCAATACATAGTTGGTAATATCCACAATCGGATCTATTGAGCGAATATCGCAACGGCGTAATTTTTCCTGCATCCAGATTGGTGTTGGCGCTTTTACATTGACATTTTTCACCATACGCAACAAATAGCGCGGACAGGCTTCTGGGGCTTTTAACTCAATAGAAACTTTATCGCTAATCGTAGCAGCAACCGGTGTAATTGAAGGTTCTTTCATTGCTTGTTGATTGATTACTGCAACCTCACGAGCAATACCCGCAATACTTAAGCAATCAGCCCGGTTTGGCGTCAAACTGATTTCAATGGCTTTATCATCCAAATCTAAGTATTGACGTAAATTCATGCCAATCGGCGCATCCTGTGGTAATTCGATAATGCCATCTGCATCAACATCGATACCTAATTCACTGAAAGAACAAAGCATACCTTCGGACGGTTGGCCACGCAGTTTAGTTTTCTTAATTTTGAAGTCACCTGGTAATAAGGCACCTTCGGTTGCACAAGCTACTTTTAGTCCCTGACGACAATTAGGTGCACCACAAACAATATCTAATAAACGTTCGCCACCGACATTAACTTTTGTCACTCTTAATTTATCGGCATCCGGATGTTGTGCACACTCAACAACTTCACCTACAACCACGCCATTAAACTCACCAGCAATTACATCAACACCATCGACCTCTAGGCCAAGCATGGTAATTTGTTCACATAATTGCTCAGTTGTTACCGCCGGATTTACCCATTCTCTTAACCAATTTTCACTAAATTTCATATTTTATCCTTTACTCATTAACGCAATGTGCTTTCTTATTCACTGTCGATTATTTAAATTGTTTTAAGAAACGAAGATCATTTTCAAAGAATGAACGTAGATCAGTCACGTTATAACGCAACATTGTTAAGCGTTCCACCCCCATTCCCACAGCAAAGCCCGAATATTCATTCGGATCAATACCAACATTGCGTAATACATTCGGATGCACCATTCCACAACCTAAAACCTCAAGCCATTTACCATTTTTCCCCATAACATCCACTTCGGCAGAAGGTTCAGTAAACGGGAAATAAGATGGGCGGAAACGAACTTGTAAATCCTCTTCAAAAAATGCACGTAAGAAATCATGCAATAGACCTTTAAGTTCAGTAAAGTTTGCTTTTTTATCTACATAAAGCAATTCAATTTGATGGAACATTGGGGTATGGGTTTGATCGTAGTCATTTCGATACACTCGACCTGGCGCCATAATTCGAATTGGTGGCTGCATTTTTTCCATTGTACGGATTTGCACACCTGAGGTTTGGGTTCGCAATAGTAATTCTGGATTAAACCAAAATGTATCATGATCCGCACGAGCCGGATGATGCTTCGGAATATTCAATGCGTCAAAGTTATAGTAGTCACTTTCAATTTCAGGACCACTCTCTACACTGAAACCTAATTCAGAAAAGAATTTTGTCACACGATGAATAGTTAATGTCACAGGATGCAAAGCCCCCATATCGACCTTACGACCAGGTAAACTAACATCAACCCTTTCCATCTCTAATTTAGCATTAAGCTCTGCAAGCTCCCAAGCCGACTTGGTTTCATTTAAAAAATCTAATGCAGCCTGTTTAGCCTCATTAATTTTTGCTCCTATAGCCGGCCGCTCTTCCGCGGCGACATTGCGTAGTTCTTGCATCAGTTGGGTAAAATGTCCTTTTTTACCAAAATATTCCACTCTAATTTCATCCAATGCGGATAAGCTTTTATCTTGAATTGACTCGATTGCCGATTTTGCCTTTTCGACAAGCTCTTGTAGATGTTGCATAATTTCCTCTAGATTCTTACTACGTAATACAAAAAATTTCGCCAATAATAATACCTACGCCCTAAAAAATCACGTTTTTATTTTATAATTCAATATGTTTCATCAGTTTATCCGTTCATCTAAAAACAAATATTTAATCATTTTTTAAACGCCTAGTTATAAAGTCTCGCATCATATCCTATTAAGCTCAGTATCATTTATTCAATTGAATTGGAAAAAATAAGCTCAATGGGCGCTTTTTCACAATTTGACAAACTTCATGCCAAATTGGCCACCAGCTATCAATTTCCGCATTCAAAGAACGCAATGCCACCCAAAGCGTTAATGAAAAACTGACAATTAAATTCACTAAACCAATCAACAATACAAAACCAATGCATTGTAAAAGCAATGAATAGGCGAATTGTCCGCTCACTGCAATATAGCCTACATTCGCAGATGAAAATGCCACATGACGAATATCTAACGGAAGATGCGTTAAGTAACCTACCACACCGGTAATCCCAAGCAACATACCAAAACAAAGGTTACCGATAAGCGAGCCATAATTCTCATGCATATAATTAGCAAATTTAACGCGAGACTTCTCCGACATCAATTTTTTCAATAACGGATGTTGCGTTAAACGCATACGCATATTCAAATAATTGCTACGGTTATCAAAATACCCCGAAATAATCCCCGAGCAGAATAACCATACACCCGCAATGGCTGCAAACCATAAGGTTCCCGCAAAAGGATCAATACTATGCAACTGATAAGCGATTTGATCAGCATTCATCAACGGCTCACCTGTTTTATATTGGTAACCAAAAGCAATCAATGCGGCCAATCCCATCGCTATGAGCACATTGCCTAGCACTGCAATACTTTGAGAGCGAAATACATCCACTAATAATTGGGCTAATTTCATATTGACGGTTTTACCTTGAGGCGTTTTCTCGACGGCCTCAGCAAAACGAGCGGCTGTCATGGCAGGCTGTTTCGTTGCAACAGTAAAATGCAACATAAAGATCACCATAAAACCTAAGCCATAATTCAAGCCTTCTGCAATGCCTTTCCAGACTTTGTCATCAATGATACTGCCTAGATAGGTTTTAAATAGCGCCATCAATGCAATTAATACTCCACCACCTGCGGCAGAATAAAACATTGCCCAATACTCTTTTTTATCTCGAGTAATGTAATGCTCACCATGATCGCCTGCATTCTGCGTAACACTACGAGCCATTAATCCTGAGCTTTGTTTCCATAGTCGCGAAATACTATGACGTTCTGCTGCCGCACGGGCAAAACAACCGGTTAATAATAAGATTCGACGCGGCAAATAGCGATTTGAAACAAAAATCGCCATCAACGTTTCTAATCGTTCTAAAGTCTGGGAAAGACGTTCCAATAAATACGCCGTATTTAAGGACGATCCCACTACCGCTCCTCGTTTTTGCAAACGCTCAACTAATTTTTTACATTGGCTAAACATTACCTGTAAATGGCCATCATCAAAAATCGTTGATTGGCGACGCGCCTGCAGCCAATCCACCACTTCACGGTGTAATGCCACAAAAGGAGAATCGGCATTCAACAGAGATGGTTCCATTCGCATCAGTTCAGGATCCATATCTTCAGCAGCAATCCAAATTGAAAGCATTTCAATGGCAAATAATCCTTCACTTTCAATATGGTTTCTTAAACGTTCACGATCTTTTTGTTCTGTATAACGGGTTAAAATACCAAATACGCCTCGCCACGTTTTTAAGGGAACGGCATCAATCCAACGAGCATCATTTTTATCGCTAAACAATAAATAGAAAATATCACGTAAATCATTAATATCTTTAAAAGACGGATTGAAACGCTCATAAATACGCGTTTTCATTTCTTGTCCAAAACCGCCACGTGTAAGAATGCCGCTACTAATAAACAACGGGTAAAGGCGTAAGTCACATAACCAACCACATAATAATTTCGAAACAGAACAGCCTAATTCTTTATCGTTCTTTAAGATAAACTTAAACAAATGCAAGGTTGGAGAAATTTTTTCTGTGGGGCTATTACGTAATAATTGGCATAGCCCTTCCACAAGACCAAAGGCATCGTTTTCCTCGACTTTATTACGCAAAAATTGCGGTAAAGTATCAGGTTTTATCATGCTTTCCTCCTTCAATCGTTTATATTCAAAGGGCAAATATTATACAGTTCTGTTGAGGAAAATAAAAATGAGAGGAAAAGTGCGGTCAATTTTGAAAGGATTTTAAAAGAAAAGGCGTATGTTTCCATACGCCCTTAGATTGACATTATTTCTCTTTTTTCAACAAGAAAATACCTTGTTCAGAGAAGTTCACATAAGCGTGTTTGAGATTAGCATTGAAGTCTTCTGGTTTGGTGTTAATGAGCAATTCTTTGCCAGCCCAAATTGCCACCACTTCCCAATGGTTACCCATATAGACTGCACTCTTAATTTCACATTGTTGTGCTGCCTCGCCTTCTGCTTTTAAGTAAATCGCTTCAGGACGTACGCCCACTAAGCATTCGCCATCGGGTAAATTAAATTGCGCGGCATTACTTAATGGCAATTTGTAACCATTAACATCAATAGTGTTATTTTCCAATTTAGCTTCAAAGATACTCGATTCGCCCATGAAGTTTGCTAGGAATAAAGAGTTTGGACGCAAATAAAGCTCTTTTGCAGGTGCCTTTTGCATGATTTTACCTTTATTCATGACGATAACTTCATCGGATACCGCAAATGCTTCAGTTTGGTCATGAGTCACATAAAGTGAGGTAATGCCTAAACTTTGTTGCAGTTCACGAATTTTTTCACGCATAGAACGACGTAAGTTGGCATCTAAGTTACTTAATGGTTCATCAAAAAGTAATACTTTGGGTTTTAACACTAATGCACGCGCTAATGCCACACGTTGTTGTTGACCACCTGAAATTTGATCCACGAAACGATCTTCAAAACCTGCTAAGTCAACCAACTCTAATGCTTCTTTTACACGTTTAGCGCGTTCTTCTTTGCTCACGCCTTGCATACGTAAACCATAGCCTACGTTATCACCGATACTCATATGTGGGAACAACGCATAAGATTGGAATACGATACAAATATCACGATTTTGAATAGATGATTTGGTTACGTCTTCACCATCAATAAAAATCTGACCTGAAGTTGGGTTTTCTAAGCCAGCCACTAAACGTAACACAGTAGTTTTACCACAACCAGATGGCCCTAATAAGGTCACCATGGTGCCACGTTTAATAGTTAAATCTAAATTATCAATGACTGTGGATTTACCAAAAGATTTAGTGATATTTTTTAATACTAAGAAATCATTATTACTCATAATATTTACCTACAACTTAACGAGTTAATTCATTTTTTTCGCTTTAGAACGGGAAATTCGGGTATCACCCACAATCCAGTCAAAGAATAAAATAATGGCCATCATAACTACTATCAGAATTGAACCATACGCAATTGCTATGCCATATTCACCATCTTCTACACGATTTAGAATATAAGATGTGGCAACACGAGTATCTGCTGTAACTAAAAATACAATTGCACTTACTGTAGTCATTGCTCGAACAAAACTTGTGACAAGGGCTGAAAGTAAAGCCGGCTTCAATAAAGGGAAAACAATAAAACAAATCGTTTTAAAGGAACTACCTTTTAACGATAAGGACGCCTCATCTAAAGATTTGTCTAATTGCCCCAATCCTGCAATAGCCGCCCGCATACCTACAGGCATATTACGCATAACCATTGATAAAACTACAATTAATGCTGTTCCTGTTATATAAATTGGGGCATCATTAAAGGCCAATATATAGGATACCCCAGCAACTGTACCTGGTACGGCAAAACATAACAAAGTGAGAAACTCTAAAGTTTTTTTGCCTTTAAACTCCCGTCTCACTGTAATATAAGCAATAAGCAAGCCAAATAATGCTGTTATTGGTGCTGCTGTTGCAGCAAAAATAACTGTTTGAATTAGAGATGGCCATGCACCATCACTAAAGCCTTGACCAAATAACGTAATATAATTTTTAAGTGTTAAAGTATAATCAACACCCCAATTCACCGTAAAACTACCGTAAAAAATACTACCATATAACAGTACATTAAATACTATCCAAAATGCTAACACAAAAGTAATAGCGTACTTCATGGTTACAGGAAGATCTTGCACATCACCACGATAAGACTTACCCGACACAGTAGTGTATGAGCGATTACCAATCCACCAATATTGAATAATAAAAATACCCAATGAGAAAATAAGAAGGATTGTTCCCAATGTACTTGCAGATGCATAATCTAGCTGAGACCCCGCTATATAAAAGTAAATTTGAGAAGAAATAACATCAAAGCTTCCGCCCAAAACTAATGGCGTACTGAAATCTGCTATAGACTGAATTGCAACAACTAAAAAAGAATTTGCTAATGCAGGTTTAAGTAATGGAAAAATGATATTGAAGAAAGTTTGGTAACGATTTGCACGCAAGGTGTAAGAAGCTTCTTCAATTGATGGATGGATAGACTTTAAAGCGCCTTCCAATATCATGAAAGACATTGGCGTCAGAGCAAGTGTATGTGCAATTACAATCCCTGTAAAACCATATAACCAGTTACTTTCAAATCCCAAATACTCAACTAAATAATGGGTAATATATCCTGAACGACCAAGCATTAATGTCACCCCCAAGCCAACAACAAATGGAGGGGTCACAATTGGAAGAATAGAAAATATTTTACCAATAACTGCACTACGCTTTGCAATTCTAGTGGTATAAAGAGCAAATACTAAACCAAACGCTGTTGCCAGAATACCTATTGTCCCTGCTACAGCAAGTGAGTTTAAAATGATACGTACAACATAAGGCTGTTTAACAATATCGAGTACCTGCCCAGGAACAAATTCATCTCCTTTATAAAACATAGAGATAAAAATGGCTAAAGTAGGATAAACAATAAAGAAAAATATAAGTAAAACAATACTCAGTAATGATGCGATAACAAATTTATCACTTTGCATTACTTTCATTTTTGCAAGAGCGTTCGTTGAAATACCTATTAAGGCAATTGTAAGAATAAATTCAGAATAACCTAGACTGAATTTTTCAACACTTGCAGAAATCATTACAAAAGAAAAAATTAAGCAAGCTAAGAAAAACTCTACTTTACCTTGTAGTACGGTTCCTCTTCCTCTATATAAAAAAGAAAATATTGGAATAAGAAACAAAGAACCAAACCAAAACCAACTCAAATTTATTGAACTCCATCCCATGGCCGCAAGGATTTCATCTTCTGTTGAATCAAAAATACCATAATATAATGCCATAGAAGGTAAAAGGGCAAAGCCTGCCATAGCAAGCATTACCCAAAATAGATTGGAATTGAGAAAATAATACTGCTTTCTCATAAAGCCTCCATTTATTTATTTAATTTAACTTCTCTAACCCAGCGATCAATTAAGCCACTACGAACATCTGATGCACCAAATTTATTAAAATCATAATTAATTAAATTTAACTCATTAGATTTCAATGCATAGGGAGAAGATGTAGCATTTACATTTGTAAGAATGTGGTGAGATTGTGCTTCTTTCCAGGAAATTTCTTGTGCTTCTTTAGACATAACCCAGTCAACAAACAATTCTGCATTTTTTAAATTTCTAGCATTCTTAATTACACTCACCCCACCCAATTCATAACCGGTACCTTCGCAGGGAACAACAACTTCAATTGGGGCGCCATTCTGTTTCTCAAAAGAATAGTTTTGTAAAAAGCCAATACCAATTGTAGTTTCACCCCGAGCTAAGTTATGAGCAGGTGCTGTTCCAGCTTTAGGATACTGTGAAATATTTTTATCTAGTGCTTTTAAATAATTAAATGCCTCATCCTCTCCCCAAAGCTGTACAAATGTTGCTATTGCGGTATACGCCGTTCCAGCACTTTGGGGATCTGAAATTTGAATTTCGTTTTTAAATTTAGGATTAAGTAAATCTTTCCAACATTTTGGAATTTCAGTAATTCCTAATTTTTTCAGTTTTTCTGTATTAACTCCAAAACCTAATACCCCCATATAAACTACTGAGCTATAGTTTCCCTTACGGCGCCCAGGATCTTTAAATTGAGGCATAACTTCTGCCAACATTGGTGATTGATATGCAGTTAATAAATCCATCTCTGCTGCCTGAGAATGGGTATCAAATGTTCCGCCATACCATACATCAGCCTGAGGATTATTCGTCTCAGCCTTTATTTTCGCTAAGGTACTCCCTGAACTGTTGCGAATAAAACTAGCATCCACATTGTATTTTTGAGCAAAAGATTGCACTTGTTTTTCACATACTGAGTTTTGGGCGCTGCAATACACCACTAAACGGCCTTCAGCAATTGCTGAGCTATTAAAAAAGATTCCACTAAATAAAACTGCTGACAGACTCAAAGATATAGTTGATTTTTTCATCGATTCACTCCCTTTTATATTTTTAGCTACAAACTAAACAAATTAGGCGGGCATCACCCCGCCTAATTCATCTGTAAATTATTTCGCTAACTTAACATCTTGAACCCATTTTTCAATTAAGGCTTTGCGTTGTTCGGTCGCACCATATTTTTCAAAGTCGTAATTGATCAGGTTAAGTTTATTTGGATCAAATGCGGTTGGCGATTGCTCTGCTGTGGTATTAGTTAAGATTTGTAAGGAGTCACCTTGTTTCCATGCTAACTCTTGACCTTCTTTAGATAATGCCCAATCCACGAATAATTTTGCATTATCGATATTACGCGCACCTTTTAAGATACTCACGCCACCTAATTCATAGCCGGTACCTTCACAAGGTACAACTAATTCCAAAGGCGCACCTTGACGTTTTTCAAGCGCATAATCGTGTAAGAAACCAATACCTACAGCGGTTTCACCACGTGCCGCATTGCGAGATGGAGTTACACCTGATTTAGTGTATTGAGATACATTTGGATGCAATGCTTTCAAGAAATCAAATGCTTTTTCTTCGCCCCAAAGTTGGACGAATGTAGCAAGAGCCGTGTACGCTGTACCTGCACTTTGTGGGTCCGCAATTTGCACTTCACCTTTTAAGCGAGGATCTGTTAAATCTTTCCAGCATTTTGGTACTTCTTTAATACCTAATTTTTCTAAGCGTTCGGTATTCACTCCGAAACCTAAGATTCCCATATAAATAGCTGATACATAATGCCCTTTGGTCTTAGCTGGATCACGGAAACGCTCTATGATTTCATCAATATGTTTTGATTTATAAGGTTCTATTAAACCTAATTCTGCAGCTTGAGCTTGCGGGTCGAATGTACCGCCAAACCAAACATCTGCCTGCGGATTATTTTTTTCAGCTTCAACTTTGGCAAAAGTACTGCCAGAACCATTACGAATAAAAGATGTTTTTACATCGTATTTTTCACCAAACGCTTTTGTGGTTGTCTCACATAAGATGTTGGTTGCACTACAATACACAACCAAACGACCTTTAGCGGCAGCATTACCGGAAAAAGCTAATCCGGCTGTCAATAAAGCGGTAGATACGGCAAAAGAAACTCTAGCTAATCGCATAACAATAACCTCAGTGTTAATTTAATAAATAAAAACGTGCTGATCCTAAAAGAAAAAAGCCCAAAATACCGTGAGCTCGTTCACAAAATAAAAATTTTCCAAATAATGAATTCCTAGCAATTTTTCTTTATAATTACTTCTAATTTTTCTTGAAATTAGGTCGCTCTATGTCCAATCAATCCTGCATTATCATTGCAATTACCGGCGCTTCCGCCTCTGGTAAAAGCTCCATTGCCTCCACCGTCCACAAAGAACTTTGTCACGAATTGGGTTGTCAAGAAATCGGTATTATCGCCGAAGACAGCTACTACAAAGATCAAAGTCATTTGGAAATGAGCGAGCGGATAAAAACCAACTACGACCATCCAAATTCAATGGACAGGGATTTACTAATTCAGCATCTAAAATTCCTCAAAAACGGACAAGCCGTAGATATCCCGGTATATAGTTACGTGGAACACACCCGCACCAATGAAACCAACCACTTCACACCTAAACGAATTGTTATCCTGGAAGGCATATTGTTATTGACCGATGAACGGGTTCGTCAATTGGCCGATATTTCTGTATTCGTTGATACTCCGTTAGATATTTGCTTTATCCGCCGTTTGCAACGAGATATGGAAGAACGTGGACGTTCATTACAGTCAGTAATTGATCAATATCGCGCGACCGTGCGGCCGATGTTTTTACAATTTATTGAACCATCCAAACAATATGCCGATATTGTGATTCCTCGAGGCGGTAAAAACCGGATTGCGATCAATATGCTGAAAGCTCAGATTCTTCACTTACTTAACCAAAAATAAGGACATCATATGCGCTTGTGCGATACTGATATTGAACGCTATCTGGACGAAGGAACTATCTCACTAACCCCTCGCCCGGCCAATGACAAAATTAACGGAGCAACCATCGATGTTCGCTTAGGTAATTCCTTTCGAGTGTTTCGTGATTATTCTGCACCTTATATTGACTTAAGTGGCCCAAAAGAAGAAGTTTCCGCACAATTAGAATCAGTGATGAGCGAAGAGATTATCATTGCCGATAACGAAGCCTTCTTTCTTCATCCTGGCGTGTTAGCGCTAGCAACAACCTTAGAATCTGTCAAACTACCAGACAATATTATTGGTTGGCTTGATGGTCGTTCTTCGCTTGCCCGATTAGGTTTAATGGTGCATGTCACCGCCCATCGCATAGACCCAGGTTGGGAAGGCAAAATCGTACTGGAATTCTATAACTCCGGTAAGCTTCCATTAGCATTACGCCCTAACATGGTAATTGGCGCACTTAGTTTTGAAGTGCTTAGCGGACATGCTGCACGGCCTTATAATCGTCGCCAAGATGCTAAATACCGTAACCAACAAAGCGCTGTTGCTAGTCGTATCGATAAGGATGAGTAAAAAATGAAAAAGATCGCAATCGGCCTTTTGATCGTGCTAATTGCGGTCTTTGCCTTTTTTTATCTACGCCTTAACGGCTTTGTTAATCAAATCAATGAACAGCTAAGTCGTCGTCAAATAGCCGTACAGTCCGTCGAACTATCACTCATACCGACTCCGGCAATTACCCTTAGCAAGGTAAAATATCAACAATTCTCGATGGCATCGCTAAATGCCCGTTTAGATCTTGGCCAATTTATTCAAGGCCATGCCATCTTACGGGAACTATCTATTCACGAGGCCAAATTTAGCGATGATGCCATCAATAGTATCGATGTTGATGCGCAATTTAGCGGGCTTTATCTCAATAATTTATTGACCCGTAATTTACCTTTTAAGAGCAACGGAGAAATTCATATCAATCTGGCCAAGCCGGTTTATGGTAACAATCGCAAATTTGTGTTTGCCTTCAATAAAGGCAATATTTCCAGCCAACAAAACGGCCACTATTTATTGCAATTTGTTGATAGTCGCTTAAATGGACAAGCCATAGGCTATATTGAAAGTTATCTGGATCTCTCCGAGCCAGATAAATCATTTACTGCCTATATGCGTCCTGATTGTCAAACTAGCTGTTTAGCTACCTTAAAAATCGCTAAACAGAGTAGGAACGGACAAAGCAGTTTAAATTTCTTTGGGAATAATTTTCCGATTGAGCGTTTAAGTAAAATCCTTAGCCTGCCGAATACTCTAACCGGCAATGCAGATTTTGATATTCAACTACAATTTAAACAGTCCTTACTAAGCCGTGGACAAATGGATTTCGATGTTTACAATGGCGAGCTTCTTGGTTTTAACCTACTAGATTTGGCAGCGCAATATCTACCAATTAATTATAATCAGCAACTACTTAATGGTAAGGAACTCAATACGGCCTACCAACACCTGAATTCAAGCGCCTCAATTGATGAAAATAAATTCCGTATTCAAAAACTACAATTACAGGCACCACTATTTGAAGCTAAAGGACAAGGCGAAGTGAATTTAACTCAGGCGACATGCGATTTCGAAATAGGCTTAAGTCCGACAAGCGAAAAATATCGTCGATTAACGCTACCTATTCATTTTTTTGGTAGCTGCTATTCACCACAATACAAAATTCAATTCAACAAGGATGTACGGGATCAAATCAAAGCATTGCTTAAAGAGAAATTAAAATAATGTCGTTTTACCATAAAGTGGAAAAAATTCAGTCCTGGCGGGTCATTCTAATGGCTTGCGCAGCCTTTGTATTCAACACCACAGAATACGTTCCCATCGCCCTCTTATCGGATATTGCCGAAAGCTTTTCTATGACCACTGCCCAAACCGGGTTGATGGTTACCGTCTATGCTTGGACAGTACTGACTATGTCTCTACCCGGCATGCTATTGACCGGAAAAATGGAGCGTCGTGGGCTTCTGATTAAACTTTTTCTACTCTTTATTGCCAGCCATATTTTGTCGGTGATTGCGTGGAATTACTGGATCTTGCTACTTTCCCGTATCGGCATAGCACTCGCCCATTCCATTTTCTGGTCAATCACCGCGTCCTTAGTAATGCGGGTCGCGCCGAAAACTAAGAAAACCCAAGCCTTGGGCATGTTGGCGGTGGGCACGGCTCTTGCGACTATTTTAGGCTTACCGCTCGGTCGCTTAATCGGTCAAGTCGTAGGTTGGCGGGTAACCTTTGCCATTATTGGAGCGCTTGCGCTAGTCATCATGCTGTTGTTGATGCGCATTCTGCCGAATATTCCAAGCAAAAATGCCGGTTCCTTAGCCAGCCTTCCCGTCCTGGCCAAACGTCCGTTGTTGTTAGGCATCTATGGTACCGTCTTGATTGTGATTGCCGCACACTTTACTGCCTACACCTACATTGAACCTTTTATGTTACAAATCGGTGGATTGGATCCAAATTTTGCCACCGCGGTATTATTGATTTTTGGTGTGTCAGGATTGCTAGCTAGCCTTCTATTTAATCGGTTATATCGTCTCGGCCCGGCCAAATTTATCGTAAGCGCCGTATTATTGGTAGGATTGTCGCTCGCCTTGCTATATTTCTTTGTGCAAAACGAAATTTCCATGGTGGCAATTGCCTTACTATGGGGAATCGGCATTTCTTGCATCGGTTTATCCATGCAAATGCGGGTGTTGCAATTGGCCCCTGATGCTACCGATGTGGCAACGGCTATTTTTTCTGGGATTTATAATGCGGGCATTGGTGCCGGTGCACTACTTGGCAACCAAATTATGAACCATATTGGATTGCAATATGTCGGCTTTAGTGGTGCTATTTTTGCACTACTCGCACTATTACTGTTCTTAGCTGTGCATTATAAATATCGGGTAAAGGCCTAAATACACGCATTACTCAAAAAATGTCACATTTCCTAAAGGCTTTAAAAGCATTTCTAATAAAATCAATAAGTTACAATGATTTTTAGATAAAACATTTAAAATCAAGGGGGCGTTTAGATGTCACATTTTCTCAAACAAAAAGCCCACCGAACACTCGATGGGCTTTTGATTATCCAGATATCAGAGAAATTATTTCCAAATCCGCGGATCAAAAACTTTCTTACGAATTTCCGGATAAGCATCCAATTTAAATTCCGGCTCCTTGCCTGCCTTTAACTGGGCTTGATAGTCCTTCACCAACGTCCACACAATCGGTGATAGCCACACAATCGCTAACAGGTTGATAATTGCCATCACAGCCATCACCGTATCGGCAAAGTTCCACACCACATTACCTGAACGCACTGAGCCAAAATAAATAAAGAACAGTACGCAAAGTCGGAAAAATACCACTACCCAGGTTTTATTTTTTAGGAAACGGACATTACTTTCCGCATAGGCGTAGTTACCGATAATGGAAGAAAAAGCGAATAACAACAAAATAAATGCCAAGAAATGCACACCAAATTCACCGATATGGAAACGCAGAGCATTTTGCGTTAAGGAAATGCTTTTGAGATGTTCACCACCATAGTTATCGGACAATAGAATAATGATCGCAGTACAGGAACATACCACCATAGTATCCACAAATACGCCCAACATTTGGACTAAGCCTTGGCTGGCCGGATGGCGTACATGAGCTGCCGCCGCCGCATTTGGTGCAGAACCCATCCCCGCTTCATTGGAATACAATCCGCGTTTAATCCCCATCAACATCGCTTTAGAAACTAAAGCGCCAAAAAAACCGCCTGCTGCAGCATCAAAATTAAAAGCACTGCGATAAATACCGGCAATCACCTGCGGTACCATATCAATATGCATCCCCAGAATAATTACCGCCATAATCAAATAAAACAGCGCCATCACCGGTACAATAGTACTGGAAAAAACAGCAATACGTTTAATGCCGCCCCAAATAATCAATGCGGAAAGCACAACTAAACCAATACCAACATATTCGCTTTGCCAGCTCCACGCATTTTTAGTCGCTTCAACAATGGAATTAGCCTGTACCGCATTAAAGGCACAGCCATAGGTAAAAATAAAAATTACCGCAAATAACCACGCCAAACTTTTTGAACGGATCCCTTGGGTAATATAATAGGCTGGCCCCCCTCGGAAAGAACCATCCTTATCTTGAATTTTAAATACTTGTGCTAAGGTTGACTCGGCAAAGGCACTGGCCATACCGACAAAGGCAGTAACCCACATCCAAAATACCGCACCTTCCCCACCTAAGGCGATCGCAGTAGCAACCCCACTGACATTACCTACCCCAACCCGGCTGGCTAAACCGGTAGCAAACGCCTGAAATGGCGTTAACGAGCTGCCTTCTGCAGCTCGTCCAAACCACATTTCTCGCAAGCTACGTGGAAATAGGCGTAATTGCACGAAACCGGTAGTCACGGTAAAAAATAAACCGACCCCCAATAAAATCACAATGGTCAAATTCCACAAGGGTTCATCGAAAGTGGTAATTAACCATTGCAAAATGGCTTCAATGCGTAGACTAAGTTCGCTAAACATTACTTACTCCTATCGTTTAACGGCTTAAAAATAATGCTGCAGCTCCCCGTACGCCACCGGAATCACCATGTTTGGCCTTTTTAATCGGTGGAACTTTGGCACTACGCATCAAGTGCGCAGGAAGAGCCTGTGGCAATGCTTGGTAGAGATAATCAAAATTGGATAAACCACCACCCAACACGATCATATGTGGATCTAATGCAGTAATAATATTACCGACGGAAATAGCCCATAACTCCACAAATAAATCGGTGAATGCTTTGGCCTTTGCATCACCAGCGTAAAAACGCTCAATGATCTCTTTGGCAGTTAAAGCCTCGCCCTGTAAATCTCGATACAGCATTTCAAAACCACGACCGGACAAATAGGTATCCAAACAGGCGCGCTTACCACAACCACAATCATAAATCGGTGCTTTATCCCAACCTAATAATTGCAATGCATGGTAATTCAAGTGCATATGCCCCAACTCACCGGCCATGCCGACTTGTCCGGAATACACTTTACCGTCAATCACCAAGCCACCACCGAACCCAGTACCAAGAATTAAGCCTAATACGGAAGGATAATCACGATTTTCCTCATCCCAGGCTTCTGATAGGGCAAAGCAATTGGCATCATTTTCTGCGCGAACTTCGCGTCCTAAATGAGCGGTCAAATCCCGGATAATGGGTTTATTATCAGCCACCCGAATATTGGCCACCTCGGCAATCCCCGTTTGCTGATTCACAAATCCCGGCAAACCAATACCTACAGTCCCCTTTTCGGCAAAATGCGCATCAGCTTTATCCACCAAATCTTTAATGGCGTCCAACCAATGATCATAATGCGTTTGCGGGGTTGCTACCCGTTTGCTATACAGGCGGGTTAAATTTTCATCAAACGCGGCTAATTCGATTTTTGTGCCGCCGATATCCAATCCGTAGTACATAGTCACCTCGATAGTCAATTTAAAAGCAGCCCTATTCTAGCCTTAAAATGCCAATAAAAATAGGCATTCACTCGAATCTTATTGACCGTATTGCCGTTTTCGGTATGATTCTTGCGTTTTATCAAACCAGGAATACTTATGAACAATAGTGTAAAGCCCTTAGATCCCGATACGGCCATTGATCTGGCCTATGATATTTTTTTAGAAATGGCCTCGGAAAATTTAGATCCTGCCGATATTCTGCTATTTAATTTACAATTTGAAGAGCGCGGTGCCGTGGAGTTCGTCGAAACTGCCGATAACTGGGAAGAAGAAATTGGTGTGTTAATTGATCCGCAAGACTTTGCTGAAGTCTGGATTGGTTTATTGGATGACAAGGATGAGATGACGGATATCTTTGCCAAATTCTTAATTTCCCATCGAGAAGAAGAACGCGAATTCCACGTCGTTTGGAAAGAATAATGGGAAGCGCCCGCTAAATTGGCAGGGCGCTAAAAAAGACCAATAAAAATGGTGGCAGAATGTTGGTAATAAATCCAAAGGAAATCGCCATCGAAGTCACTTCAAGTCCACCCGCCCGTTGCAAAATCGGTAAGGTACAATCAATCGCGGTAGCTCCGGTAATCCCGATAGCCGCTGAGCGAAAACGTCCCATCAACAGAGGTATCGCCACAAGGCTAACCAATTCCCGCAATAAATCATTTAAAAAAGCGATACTCCCCTGCATCGGCCCCCAGGCATTACCAATCACCACGCTAGACAGTGAATACCATCCCATTCCCGAAGCGAAAGCCAGACCTTGAGTCACCGGTAATGCCAGCCAGTAAGCCGCCAACATACCACCAAGTAAAGTTGTCAACGTAAAGATCACCCCGGTATAGAATCCCCGTCGATGGAATAATGCTTCGCGTACTGAAATGCCGCTATTACGCAGTTGAATACCGACAAAGAAAATTAGCACAATTAAAAAATAGAGATTAATTCCTTCCGGCAAACGCAAAAAAGAATGGCCGACATAACCCAATATGGCTCCTATAATCACGGTGGATAACAACTTTGCCGAATCCTTCAGCGAGTTCCAAGAAGAACTGCTTTGCCCATGGGATTTCAAAGGGGCTGCAGGCTTGCATAAATCATAGGCTATCAAACCGAGTAAATTACAGGTCAAAATAACCATCGCCAGCCCAATTGCTGTTTTGCCGATTAAAGGCAACTTTATGGATAAATCTTCCAATTGGCCAAGCAAATAGCCCATCAGAAACAGAATTAAATACAATAATCCCATTACGATGTGGTTGATTTTCTTTAAATAATCCGACCGATTTAATTTGATTAAATAGCCTAAGAGCATCGGGCAAAGCACCACCAATAGCCCTTGGATCATATCGCTCATGGAATCCCCTCAGTCCAAACGCCCTTACGATTTTCAGAGTTTTTATAAAAATAAACTCTAAGTTATTGATTTTATTAGATCTGTTAAAAAAACAGTTATCCACGTAATGAACGGGAAAATTATAGATATAAAAAAATCTGCCCCCGAAGGCGCAGATTATTTTCTAAAGCCAATCTTATTTGGCTCGGCGCACCAATACGGCATCGGAAAGGGATTTTAGCACTGCTTCGCTATCTTCCCAACCGATACAGGCATCGGTGATACTTTGTCCATAAACCGCTGCCTGTCCATCGACTAAGTCCTGACGACCTTCCACTAAATTACTTTCAATCATCACACCAAAAATTTGTTTCGAGCCGTCGGCAATTTGCTGGCACACACTCTCACAAACATCCAATTGTTTTTTGAATTGTTTGCTACTGTTAGCATGGCTGAAATCCACCATGACATGCGGAATACGACCGGATTTTTCGATAGCTGCACAAACTGCTGCGACATCTTCTGCGCTGTAATTAGGCCCCTTGTCACCACCACGCAAAATAATATGACAATCGTTGTTCCCTTTGGTGGAAACAATCGCTGAGTGGCCGAATTTAGTTACAGACAAGAAATAATGCGGCGCTTCCGCAGCTCCAATAGCATCTAAGGCAACTTTCACCCCACCATTGGTACCATTTTTAAAACCAACTGCACAAGACAAACCGGAAGCTAATTCACGATGCACTTGGGATTCCGTGGTACGCGCACCAATTGCGCCCCAGCTCATAAAATCCGCCACATATTGTGGGGTGATCATATCTAAAAACTCACCGGCGGACGGCACTCCTAAATCATTGATGTCGGATAATAATTTACGGGCAATACGTAAACCGTCATTCAAGCGGTAAGTATCGTTAAGGTAAGGATCATTAATTAAACCTTTCCAACCCACGGTAGTACGCGGTTTTTCAAAATACACGCGCATAATCACTTCTAAGCTATCTTTATATTTATCACGCAATACTTTCAAACGTTTAGCGTATTCAATCGCTGCCTTCGGATCATGAATAGAACATGGACCGATAATCACCAACAAACGATCATCTTTAGCATGAATAATATCATGGGCTTTATGACGGGTTTCTTGCACTAATGCAGCAGCCGCTTCACTGGCCGGAAATTTTTCCAATAATGCAATCGGTGGTAGCACCTGATCAACCTTATCAATACGGGTGTCATCATTGGCGACTTTAATTTCAATTTTTTCTTTGTGTGCCATACATCTCTCTCTTGTATATTATTTATTAGGAAAACGTTAGGTAAGATACACTTATTTTTTGTACTAGTAAACTAGTTCAAAAAAAAAGAAATGAGCTTCTTGATTTACAAAACGCTATGAATCACTCTGAATGAGCGTTATTTTTTATAATAATTTCAAGTAGATAAAGATACCGCATTTAATGCGGTATCTTTAGGATTACAAAAATTCCTTTTCTGACTCTTGAAGGTGCTTGCTAACCTTATTGAAATGCTCTTGGTCTAGCCGCTGGAAACAGCGATCAAGTAATGTCTGGCTTTCTTTTGCGGCTAACTCATAATTATTTGCCTGCCACTGAGCCAGAGGGATTCCCGCTTTTTCTTCATTACAGGTAAACATGCCATCTACACGTGAATATTTAATATAAACGCTAAATCCCACTCTTAATTTATAGTCATCGTTATCCCCGTAAACGAGATAATTTTGTCCAGGAATAAAATAAACTGGGGTTTTCGTGAAGTCCCCCGCTTTATCGAAGGATAATTTTTCCTGTAGTAAGGCCTTATATTTCGGATAAGCGTAAGTTTTGGCCAGGTTTTCGATAGCTGTGTCATCCCCCTGCAAATCTTCGCGATTATGCGTATAAATTTTAGCTCGGCAAGCACCAATTATATTGAACAAAGAAACCGGGTTACAAAAAATCGTACTGGCGACATCACCGGCAACGGCTTTTGCATTATGTCCACGATCAATCACTCGTAACATTTTTGTTTTTTTAGTATCAACGCCCCTAGCTAACGACGTAATATAACCGCCATATTGAATTGCGATTTGACTGCCATTTTTCGTTATTAATTGCTCCGGTGCTTCTTGTGAAACATTACTACTTCCCGAAGAACAGGCAACTAGCCCTAAAGGCAACGAAAGAATTAATGCTTGGCGTAAAAAAGATAATTGGTTCAACATAGATTTTCCTTAGTCAAAGTGAATTTTCTCAAAGAGAAAATAAAAATTTGCATAACGCAAAATAGTAAAGCCACTACCCATTGTTTATTTGCTGGCAATTGTTGATGGCAATACCGCATAAAACTTGACGGCGCCATTTCTTAAATTAGCTTATAAAAAATATCAATTAGTGATTACTCAAAACTTGTGCAGGTTGAAGTTTTGCCGCTCTTGTTGCCGGATAAAGGCTTGCCAATAAACTAAGGACTAAGGCTGCAACTAAAACTAACAAAACATCAAACCAATGCAATTCACTCGGTAAGAAATTGACGAAATAAATGCCATCCGATAACAATTTTTTACCGAGCAATGCCTCAATACCTTGAATAATCGAAGTGAGATTAAAAGAAAGTATCACTCCTAGCACAATACCAATCAAACAGCCTTTCATGCCGGCTAATAAGCCATACCAAATAAAAATCCGTTTAATAAAACTATTGTTAGCGCCGAGAGTGCGCATAATTGCAATATCGCCTTGTTTATCTTTTACCGCCATAATCAAAGTAGAAACGATATTAAAACAGGCCACTCCTATCACTAATACCATGGCGATATACATCACCGTGCGAATCAATTGAATATCACGGTACATATAACCGAATTTAGCAATCCAGTTCTGAGCGTAAAGTGGTTCTGGATAATCGCTCAACGTACTGTAATCCATCTGCTGTACATTAAAAGGATCGGCTAATTTAAACTCCACGCCACTCACTTGATGGTTGTGTAAATCCAGCATCTGTTGCGCTTGATTGAGGGGCAATAGTGCATAACTATGATCCAATTGACCATCCAATCGCAAAATACCGCTCACCTGCACACGCTGTCTTTCCGGTTGAGCCATTTGCTCTCCACTATTTTGTGAGGAAATCAGCAAACTCACCCAATCACCAACGGATACATCTAAATCTCGGGCAATCGCTGCGCCCAAAATAAGCCCACCATCCTGACGAAAACGTTCCCAACCGTCATTCTGTACAAATTTACTTAAGGCACTAACTCGATCCTGATATTGCGGATCAATTCCTTTTACCTGTACAACCTTTAATTTACTGCCATTTTCAACCAAGGCGGTAAAGTTCACAAAGGGCGAAAATCCTTGAATATGCTTGTTATCTTTAAATCGTTCAACTAAACGATGCCAGTCCTCAATTACAGGTCTTTGAGCGTTGCCGGAGGATATTTCGATATGTGGTACAACGGCTAAAATACGCGAATTTAACTCTCGTTCAAACCCATTCATGGCACTTAATCCAACAATCAGTACAGCAACACCGAGAGCAATACCTATTGCCGAAAATTTAGCTATCAACGAAACCAATGGATTTTTTTGCTTCCCTCGTTGATAACGCCAACTAATAAAAAAAGGCGTATCCATTATGCACCTTCCTGCAAAATACCATCTTGCATAGTTAAACAGCGGGAGAGCTTTTGCGCCAACGACATATCATGCGTAACCAATAGAAAAGCGATATTTTGTTCCTGATTTAATTTTTGGATTAATTCAAAAATACTTTCGGTCGTTTTATGATCTAAATTGCCCGTTGGCTCATCAGCCAATACCAAATCAGGGCGATTCACTAAAGCGCGAGCAATCGCAACCCGTTGACGTTCCCCACCGGATAATGCGGAAGGTCGGTGTTTTAAACGATGGCTTAACCCCACCGCCTGTAACATAGCTTCAGCACGATCCTTCGCTTCAGTTTTATTTTGCCGGCCAATTAACATTGGCATCATGACATTTTCCAACGCATTAAAATCGGCCATTAAATGATGAAATTGATATACAAAGCCTAAATGACGATTGCGTAAAGATGCTAACTGCTTGGCCGATGCCTGTTGCAAGGACTGCCCTTTAATAAACACTTCACCTGAAGAGGGTTGATCCAACCCACCTAGGGTGTGTAATAAGGTACTTTTGCCCGAGCCGGAACTACCGACAATGGCAGCCAATTCCCCTTGTTGCATGGAAAAGGATACCTCTTTTAACACCTGGGTTTGATTCTCTCCCTCAGTATAAAATTTCGATACTTTTTTACATTCTAATAGCATTGTTGGTCCAAATAAGAGTAAATATGAAATGACGGCTATTCATAGCGTAGTGCATCTGCTGGTTCGGTTTGTGCCGCTCGATAAGCCGGATAAATAGTCGATAATAAAGAGAGAAATAGTGAAAATATCACCACGATTGTGATTTGCCAAAAATCTAATTTTGTTGGTAAAAAAACACCATTAGGATTAATAGCCATTAAAATCGACTCTAAATTCAATACTGTCAATATTCCCAAAATAGCACCGAATAAAGTTCCGAACACTCCAACCAACAAACCTTGATAAATAAAAATAGAACGGACTTGAGATTTTTGTAACCCTTGCGTTTGCAAAATAGCGATTTCTCCTTGCTTATCCACCACCATTAAACTAAGTGAAGTCACAATATTAGAAATGGCTACTACAATAATCAGACTAATCAGTAAGCCCATCATATTTTTTTCCATGCGCACAGCTTGGAAAAATTCGCCTTTTTGCACCCGCCAATCAACTATACTGTAATTCTGTCCAAAATAAGTCGGCAACTCGGTAATTTGAAAAGGATCATCCAAGAATAAACGGTAACCTTGAGCCTGTTGCGGGGACACCCGCATTAACCGACCGATGTCCGTTAAATTAGCAAAGGCTTCATAAGCAGATACTTCACCATAAGCCGGATAAATATCGCTTACCGTAAATAAACGCTGCATGGGCATCCGACCAAAAGGCGTATATTGACTATTTTCGGTAATCATTAAACGCACTTTATCACCGATACCAACATTGAGTTTTTGGGCTAAAGCATCCCCAATAATCAGCTTGAACCCCCCCTCAGGTAATACTTCATTAAAATTAGCGCCATTTAGGGACTCAAGTAAAGGATCATCAGTAAAAGCACGTATACCAATAACCTGACCGGCACTAATGCCCTGTGTAGTTTGAAACACGACATCCGTCATATTAATCGGCACTGCTTTTTGAATAAAAGGAGGTAAAACAGGCTGTTGTTCATCAAGGGAAATATTGCCATTCCGATAAATTCGGGCATGGGGAATATCGGATAGAACTTGTTGTTTTTGGTATCCCTCTAAACCATTCATCACCGATAATACGATAACTAATGCCATCACCCCCAACAGAATCCCAAATCCTGCCAAGCGACCGACCAATAAACCAAAACGATCGGCGCTTTTTGCCCGCCAATAACGTAATGCAATAAATAAAGAAATAGGTAGATTCATTATTTGTGATTTAATTGTTGCACAAAATCTTCAATATTTTGTGTCACTTTTTTCGTTAGCGTAGTCACCGCACTATCGCTCGCCCAAGCAATATGAGGCGTGATAATTAAATTCGGCATGTTTTTTGCTAATTCAATAAGTGGATTATTTTTCTCTGGTGGTTCTTTTACTAACACATCTAACGCCGCACCACCTAATTGGCCCGACTTCAATGCATCACAAACTGCTTGCTCATCAATTAATGGACCTCGACCAGTATTGATTAAATACACACCTTTTTTACAAAGTGACAAGGTTTCTTGATTGATTAAATTTTTAGTTGTTTCAGTCAATGCACAATGCAATGTGAGAATATCGGCTTGTTTTAGCACCTCTTCAAAAGGCGTGTAACCTTCACGGCAAGTTGTGGCATTTCGATGTTCAGCATAAAGCACTTTCATGCCTAAAAGCTCGGCTAAACGCCCCACTTCCGTACCTAAACAGCCTTTTCCAAACACGCCTAATGTTGAACCTTTGACATCCGTAATCGGATAATCAAAATAACAGAATTGTTTGCTCTCAGTCCATTTGCCTGTCATCTGATCACGTTGCCAACCAGCCAAACTATGTTTCAAAGCAAAAATCATGCCTAATACATGTTCAGGTACTGTCGTTGCAGAATAACCTGTCACATTTTTAACTACCACACCCAATTCTTTTGCTGCCTCTAAATCTACGTTATTAGTGCCTGTTGCGGTGATTGCAATGAGTTTTAATTTAGGTAATTGTTGCAACACCTCACGGCTTAAAATCACTTTACTGGTGATAATAATATCCGCGTCTTTTGCTCGCTCGATGGTTTGCTCTGTGGAAGTATATTCATACTCAACCCAGTTATGCGGAAAGCTTGGACGAGGAATAGGAATATGTTTTGGAATTGCGGTGCTGTCTAAAAATACGATATTCATTGTTGTCTCCTTTTAACAGAACAAAAGTGCGGTCAAAAACAACGCTGTTTTCAACCGCACTTCTCAATTAGATAGAAGTATCCAATTCAGGGAAAGACTTCACTAAATCATCAATCGCTTTCATCTGCGATACAAAACCTTCTAATGCTGAAAGAGGCAATGCAGAAGGGCCATCACATTTTGCTTGATTTGGGTTTGGGTGAGCTTCTAAGAATAAACCGGCAATCCCAATTGCTAAGCCGGAACGAGCTAATTCAGTAACCTGTTCACGGCGACCACCTGAAGCGGCACCAAAAGGATCACGGCATTGTAATGAATGGGTCACATCAAAAATAACAGGGCTGCCTTTCGACACTTTTTTCATCACGCCGAAGCCTAACATATCCACCACTAAATTATCGTAACCAAAGTTAGAACCTCGATCACAAAGGATAATTTGATCATTACCGCATTCTTCAAATTTATCCACAATATTGCCCATTTGACCTGGGCTTAAGAATTGTGGTTTTTTCACATTAATCACCGCACCGGTTTTTGCCATGGCTTCGACTAAATCCGTTTGACGAGCTAAAAATGCCGGCAATTGGATCACATCCACCACATCAGCAACGGGTTGGCATTGATAGATTTCGTGCACATCGGTAATCACTTTCACGCCAAAGGTTTCTTTTAATTCTTGGAAAATTTTTAAACCTTCTTCCATGCCAGGGCCACGGTAAGAATGAATTGAAGAACGGTTAGCTTTATCGAAAGATGCTTTAAAGACATAAGGCACACCCAACTTTTCAGTCACTTTCACGTAAGCTTCACAAACTTGCATTGCCATATCACGGCTTTCAAGCACATTCATTCCACCGAATAGAACAAAGGGTTTGTTATTAGCAACATCAATATTGCCAATCTTTACAATTTTATTTTGCATAGGATTTCCTTTAGTGGGTAATTTGTAGGGAAGAAACTTCGCTTTTTAACTCTTCAAGTTGGGATTTAATAAGTACGGCTGAAGGATCTTGCGGGCATTCACGCACATAATATTGCAAATCATCAATAGCAGCCTGATAAGCACCTATCTGAGCCAACACGAGTCCTCGATCACGAATATCCGCTGCTTTGGGATGATTAACATTCTGCTCAATTAACCGTTCAATATAACGAAATGCAGCTTCATTTAAACCTTCACGAATCAGCGTATTTTTTATCAACTGTTGCAAACGTTCAATTAATGTTGCTGCATCAGCCCGCACCAAATCAGCCGAGGAAAGTTCGGCACCAAAGCCAAAAGCACCTTCATAAAGTTGCTGTAATCGGGCTTTACTAATATATTCGCCATGCCAAGGATCGATAAAAAATACCCCCTCAGCGGTTTCAGCCCGTAAAATCAATTGAGTCGGGAAATTAATCGGATAGATCGGCAAATTCAAGCTATTTGCCAAATAAAGTAACACAGCCCCCAAACTCACAGGCATACCGCTACGTTTTTCTAAGATCATCGGCAGAAAAAGATTACTGGGTTCAAAATAGCTATCCGAATCACAATGGAACCCCCAATTCCGATAAAACAGCGTCAACAAGCAATCGATCTGCTGTTTATCGTTCCATCCGGGCTCCATCGACTGACGAGCCTTGCGGGTAAGCGCTCCAAGTTTGCCGCGTAATTGGGGTTCAGAAAAGCCCTGTTCTTGCGCTATGGCAAGACAAAAGGCAACTAACTCGTCATATAGCGTTTTTTTATCGGCTAACATCTGTTTTCCAGCATCCTAAAGTCACGCGTTCATTGTCCCCGTAATCCCTTACTGTTTCAACCTCTTGCCAAGAATTTTGTTGGAAAATCGAACGAACTGTGTCGCCCTGTTTCCAACCATGTTCTAACAATAAATAACCATCATTTTTTAAATACTTAGGAGCCTCATTAATAATCTGGCGTAGATCCGCTAAACCATTTTCAGCAGCCACTAAGGCAGAATTTGGCTCGAAACGGACATCACCTCTTAATAGATGTTCATCCTTTTCATCAATATAAGGAGGGTTACTCACGATTAAATCAAATTGTCCTTCAATATCTTCAAACCAGTTACTCTGCAGAAACCGCCCTTTTAAGCCATTTTTTGTTGCATTGGATCTAGCTAACTCCACAATTTCCGGCGTTAAATCAACACCGATAATTTCCAATTCAATTTTTTGATCTTTACAAATAGGTGTCAGTTCTGAAGATAGTGCTAAAGCAATTGCGCCAGTACCGGTACCGAGATCGAGAACACGAAAATTCCGTGGATTTTTTCTCAGCTGTTTAGTGGCAATTTGTAACGCTTTTTCGACTAAAGTTTCTGTATCCGGTCGTGGAATAAGCGTATTTTCAGAAACATTTAGTGGCAATGACCAAAATTCTTTTTCACGAAGAATATAAGCAATCGGTTCGCCTTTAGCCCGACGAATAAGAAAACCAGATAATCGTTTTAATTCATGTTCATTTAATAGAGTTTCCGAAAAAGCAAAAATTTGCGATTTACTTTTTCCGGTAACATGGCTAAGTAACACATTGGCATCCGTCTTCGCCTCATTTTCAGACATTACTAACTCAAGTAAGTCAACTGCTGAATCAATCCATTGTTCATAAGTTCTAGGATATATCTTGGTCACTTCAAAATGCTCAATCAACATCTCAAAATTATCGATAATTTGATGATTTTTTATTCCCAGTGATAAATCTGTTTGCGGAACATGAAAATCATCGTTCACCGTATGTAGTTCTTGAATTGCAAGATAAGATGGCTTCGCTAGCACTATATTTGAGGAATAATAGGTACTTAACTCATTACTGAGCACTGTATATAAAAATAACTTCCATTCCTTAAATCCGAAGTACCCATCCAACTCGGCGTCATTTTCTGAAATATCCTTATATGGAAGAATCGAAATATCGGTAAATTTAATATCGACAATTGGAGAGTCATCAAATACATCGGTTAATGTTACCACTTCTCCTATTTTAGGAATTTCTGCGCCTTGCCATTGATAAAATAGGCGTCCAGAAAAAAACGCTTTTTTATTCCCACTTATGATATTAGGAAAAATAAAATCACTAGACTGATACAGCTCTGTAATATTAATTTTTTTGACTTTCTCCGGTATTGGCTCCCCATAAAATTCATCATCATCTTCGTCATCAATATCTACTGATTTATTAGATTTGTCTTTACCATACAAAAAGAATAAAGGCACACAAAGTATGGCGGAAAAAAACAGCAATATGTCCTGTTCCTCATGATCAGGCTTACTATAATTTTCATAATTCATGTATAAGAGCAACAAAAACACTATAAGGATAAGTACCTGTCTAGGTGTCAAAGAGATACTCTGTTTAGCTTGCGCCGGAGACGCTTCAACATTAGCTTGAGTTTCATTAGCTGTAGGTTCTTTGGTATGCGATTCTTTTATCGACGACTCTTTTACCGAAGTAGCTCGCGTATATGTCCCTATTGACGACGGCTCACTCTTACCAAAAAGAGACTCTTTCAGTCGTTTAAAAATTGATTTTTTCTTAGGATCTTCAACAAGCATTTATTTACTCCTATAAATTAGGGCATCTTCTGATGCCCTAATAATTAATTGCTCTCAGACAATGCGGCTAATTGATCCGCCTGATACTCGGTAATAATAGGTTGAATCAATTCATCTATTTTACCGTTCATCACTTCATCTAAACGATAGAGCGTTAAATTAATACGATGATCTGTTACACGACCTTGTGGATAGTTATAAGTACGGATTTTATCGGAACGGTCACCTGAACCTAATAGGTTACGGCGCATATCCGTCTGTTCTGCAGCCTGACGCTCTTGCTCTGCTTGCACGATGCGTGAAGCCAATACGGACATTGCTTTCGCTTTATTTTTATGCTGTGAACGTTCGTCCTGGCATTCCACCACAATCCCCGTAGGGATGTGGGTAATACGCACCGCAGAATCCGTTGTATTAACGTGCTGACCACCTGCACCAGATGAACGGTAGGTATCAATACGTAAATCTGCTGGATTGATTTCCGGCATTTCGGATTCCGGTAATTCCGGCATCACCGCAACGGTACAAGCGGAAGTGTGAATACGACCTTGGCTTTCGGTTTTCGGTACACGTTGTACACGGTGGCCACCCGATTCAAATTTTAACTGACCATATACACCATCACCGCTGACTTTCACAATCACTTCCTTATAACCGCCCTGCTCGCTTTCATTTGCGCTGAGCATTTCTACGCGCCAGCGTTTACTTTCAGCATAACGGCTATACATACGGAATAAGTCGCCGGCAAAAATACCAGCCTCATCACCACCCGTACCGGCACGAATTTCTAAATAGCAGTTATATTCATCATTCGGATCCTTCGGTAATAAAAGAATTTGTAGCTGTTGTTCTACTTCTTCAATTTCCGCTTTGGATTCTTCGATTTCCATTTCTGCCATTTCTTTCATTTCAGGATCATCCAACATCAACTCAGCATCAGCAATATTGGTATTAAGCTGATTCCAGCGATTAAAACATTTCACCACTTCCTCAAGTTGTGAATATTCCTTGGAATAAGCACGGAATTTATCCTGATCAGCAATTACCGAAGCATCGCCCAGCAATGCCTCTAATTCTTCATAACGTTCTTTTAAACTGTCCAGTTTGGCAATAATGGATTCTTTCATCATTTGTCTACTTGTTGGCTAAAAATAAAATCGGCGTATTCTAGCGGATTTTCCATCCGATTGACAGACCAGGCTAAATCCGGTTGACGTCAAAACGGCTTAAATCAATTCGATTTTCCGTACCATAAAACGCACATAATGCCTGGCGTAAAGTTTCCGCTCGTTTTGGCAAACCATGTTCGGCATAATATTTCACCTGTTCGAATACCGCTTGTTTAAACGGCCCATTGTCGCCCGGATTACCATCCAAATTATCGGCGCTGGCGAAATAACGAAATCCGGCGGCTGTTGCCAAAATCCACTCGATAGCCTGTGGTTTAATTTCCACTTTTTCAAATTCTCGTTGGCGTTCGGCACTGCGTCCATCCGGCTCATACCAATAACCAAAATCTTCCAGTTTCCGTCGCTCTGCCCCGGCCACCAACCAATGGGCAATTTCGTGTAACGCGCTGCTGTAAAAACCCCGCGCAAAATAAATTGCATGATAAGGCACAGTATCATTTGCCGGAATGTAAATTGGTTCATCGCCGCCCTTAATTAAACGGGTGTTATACTCAGCAAAAAAACAGCCATCAAAGATGGCCATAATATCTTCTAATTTATGTTCCATAGTTCCTCCAAATAGGCGGCAAATTGTATCACAAGGCCGGACTTTTCCCGCGGGGAAATGTCGAAGCCTCCTATAAAATGTCACGTTTTTAAAGTTTTTTAAACTACTTATAATAAAATCAAAGGGTTACATTCAATTTTTAAGAAAAATCGAAAATCTAGGAGGCCGTTTGATGTCACATTGCTAGCCCATCGTCCAGAAAAAATAGAAATAAAAAAGCGGGCTTAATGCCCGCTTCATCGTTTTGCTTAATTTAACGCTTTTAAAATATCATCCACACGCTCTTTAGCATCGCCGAATAACATTTGCGTATTTTCTTTAAAGAACAACGGATTTTGTACCCCAGCATAACCTACTGCCATGGAACGTTTGAATACCACCACATTTTGTGCTTTCCAAACTTCCAATACCGGCATACCGGCAATCGGACTGTTCGGATCTTCCATTGCCGCAGGGTTTACGGTGTCGTTGGCACCGATAACCAAGACAACATCAGTATCGGCGAAATCATCGTTGATTTCATCCATTTCCAATACGACATCGTAAGGGACTTTAGCTTCCGCCAACAATACGTTCATGTGTCCCGGTAAACGACCAGCAACCGGATGGATACCGAAACGGACATTCACACCGCGCTCACGCAATTTGGCAGTTAAATCAGCCACAGGATATTGCGCTTGAGCCACCGCCATACCATATCCTGGAGTAATAATGACAGAACTGGCATTTTTTAGCATATCGGCCACTTCTTCCGCCGTAGTCTCACGGTGTTCGCCGTGCTCTTCATCGGAGGCAGCTTGTACATCGTTACCGAAACCACCGGCAATAACGCTGATAAATGAACGATTCATCGCCTTACACATGATGTAAGAAAGAATCGCACCGGAAGAACCCACTAATGCACCGGTTACGATCAGTAAATCATTATTGAGCATAAAGCCTGCTGCTGCAGCGGCCCAACCGGAGTAAGAGTTCAACATGGATACCACTACCGGCATGTCAGCACCACCAATAGAAGCCACTAAGTGCCAACCGAAAGCAAGAGCAATCACAGTCATAATCAATACCGGGAAGATGCTTTCAGGATTTTTCACAAAGGCCACCAACAAGAAAGCGGAAACAACTAATGCCGCTAAATTGAGTTTATGGCGATGCGGTAACATTAAAGCTTTAGAATTAATTTTGCCGCTGAGTTTACCGAATGCAACCACAGAACCGGTGAAGGTTACCGCACCAATAAAGATGCCTAGGAACACTTCCACGTTATGAATGTTGCTCAAAGTGGCCTGTTCAGCTAAGAATGCAGCTTGCGCGACAGCATCCAGATTTTCCGGCATAACCGCTTCATGGTGCAAACCGTAGCTGTTAAAGCCGACTAATACGGCCGCCAAACCAACGAAACTGTGCAAAATTGCGACCAATTCCGGCATTTCAGTCATTTCTACTTTTAATGCGCGTTGTACGCCGATAATGCCACCGACGATCATCGCAATGATGATCCACAATGTACCTTCGGAATGTGGCCCGAAAATGGTGGTCACCAACGCAATCGCCATCCCGACGATACCGAACCAACAACCGGCTTTAGCCGTTTCGTGTTTGGAAAGGCCGGCTAAGCTCATGATGAATAAGAGTGCGGCAATAATATAAGCCGCCTGTACGAAACCTTCAGACATGATTCTCTCCTTAACCTTTTCTAAACATTGCCAACATCCGTTGGGTCACCCGGAAACCACCAAAAATATTAATGCTGGCTACCAGAATCGCCACGAAGGCTAAAATATTAATAAAGAAATTACCACCCGGTTGGCTGATTTGTAATAAAGCGCCTACCACGATAATCCCGGAGATCGCATTGGTTACCGCCATTAATGGGGTGTGCAAGGCATGGCTCACATTCCAAACCACATAGTAGCCAACGACACAAGCCAATACGAATACCGTAAAGTGGGAAAGGAACGCTGCCGGAGCAACGGAAGCCAACCATAAGAATAATGCGCCGACACCCGCCATTACGCCATATTTCACGCGCGGATCCGTCGGTTTTTCTTCTTTCTTAGTGGCTTGTTGTGCAGCTTGTGCTGCTTGTTTTGGTTGTGCGGAAACCTGAATTTGTGCCGGTGGAATTTCTTCCCCATCACGTACCACGGTTACCCCACGTAATACAACATCATCAAAATCGATAGTGATATTGCCGTCTTTTTCTTTACACAACAATTTCAATAAATTCACCAAATTGGTGCCGTAAAGTTGTGAAGACTGGGTTGGTAAACGGCTTGGGAAGTCCGTATAGCCGATCACTTTTACTTGATTCTCCGTAGTGATCACTTTACCGGCTTCGGTATAGGCACAGTTACCACCGGTAGCAGCAGCTAAGTCCACGATCACGGAACCCGGTTTCATGGAATCGACCATTTCTTTGGTGATTAAACGCGGTGCCGGTTTGCCCGGAATCGCAGCGGTCGTCACGATAATATCCACTTCTTTGGCTTGTTCGGCATAAAGAGCCATTGCACGGCGGTTAAATTCTTCCGACATAACTTTGGCATAACCATCACCACTACCGCCTTCTTCTTTAAAATCGATTTCCAAGAAAGAAGCACCCATACTTTGCACTTGCTCTTTCACTTCCGGACGGGAGTCAAAGGCACGAACGATAGCACCTAAGCTGTTCGCTGCACCGATTGCAGCAAGACCTGCAACACCGGCACCGATAACCAACACTTTGGCCGGTGGTACTTTACCTGCCGCGGTAATTTGTCCGGTGAAGAAGCTACCAAATGCATTTGCCGCTTCAATAATGGCACGATAACCGGAAATATTGGCCATTGAGCTTAACGCATCGAGGGATTGTGCACGGGAAATCCGTGGCACGGCATCCATTGCCAACACATTAATTTTCTTGGCGGTTAATTGCGCCATCAATTCCGGATTCTGTGCGCGCCAAATAAAGCCGACCAAGGTCGCGCCTTCTTTCATTTGGGCTATTTCTTCCGATGTTGGCGGATTCACTTTGAAAATAATATCCGCTTGCCACACGTCCTGCGCGGTGCCGATTTTTGCACCGGCATCCAAAAAGGCCTGATCTTCAAAGCTGGCATTAAAACCGGCATCGTGCTCAATCAGCACATCAAAGCCAAGTTTTAAAATCTGCCCGACGGTTTTCGGCGTTGCCGCAACCCGGTTCTCGCCCGCAAGCAGTTCTTTAGGTACACCAATTAACATAGAATGTTTCCCTCAAGTTGTTGATATTTTAAGCGGTTTACCGCCCCCTGTGACAGAAAGTCAAACGGCCTTAACTCTACCATTGTTCCGTGCGCAATGGGTAACATTTTTCACTGGTTTTACAAGATTTAGCTATAAATTGAACCAATCATAAACCTAAAAAAATGCACAAAAACAAGAACTTTGTATTTCCAGTTAACAAATTATGGGCATAAAAAAGGCATTTCCATGAAATGCCTCGAAATTTAAGATTTTAAAACCATATCTAATAAAATCAATGACTTAGGTATTGTTTTAACGAAAACTCTGCGTTTTCGGAGGGCATTTTAATTGGTTCCGCCCACGGTAATTTCGTCAATTTTTAGGGCTGGCTGTCCCACCCCCACCGGAACACTTTGACCATTTTTACCGCATACGCCGATGCCTAAATCAATGGAGGTTTCATCGGCCACCATTGAAATCTTTTGCATCACCTCAATACCGCTGCCGATAAGAGTAGCCCCTTTCACTGGCTTGGTAATTTTGCCTTTTTCAATCAAATAGGCTTCTGCGGTGGAAAACACGAATTTACCGGAAGTGATGTCCACTTGTCCCCCACCAAAATAAGGCGCATAAATGCCCTGTTCCACGGAAGCGATTAAATCCTCGAAACGACTTTCCCCTGCCAACATGTAGGTGTTCGTCATACGTGGCATCGGTAAATGCGCATAGGATTCGCGACGGCCATTACCGGTCGGCGCAACGCCCATTAAGCGGGCATTCATTTTATCCTGCATATACCCTTGCAAAATACCGTCTTTAATTAGCACATTGCATTGGCTCGGAACCCCTTCATCATCCACTGTCAAAGAACCACGACGATCCTGTAAAGTCCCGTCATCTACGATGGTGCATAAAGGCGAAGTCACTAATTCACCAATTCGACCGGAAAATAAGGAGCTTTCTTTGCGGTTGAAATCGCCTTCCAAACCATGGCCCACAGCCTCATGCAGCAATACTCCCGGCCAGCCGGCTCCCAGTACCACCGGCATCAAACCGGCTGGTGCGGCCACCGCATTAAGATTGACTAATGCTTGACGTACAGCTTCCTTAGCAAAACCTACCGCACGCATTTCCCCCTCGACAACATCAAAGAACCAATCTAGAGCAAAACGACCGCCGGCTCCACAGCTACCGCGCTCACGTTTGCCATCTTGTTCCACCAAAACAGAAATCGATAAACGTACCAACGGACGAATATCCGCCGCTAAAGTGCCATCGGTGGCAGCGACCAACATTTCTTCATAGACCGCACTAAGACTTGCTGAAACCCGACTTACTCGCGGATCTTCGGCGCGCGCGGTACGATCGACCAAATATAATAATTCGATTTTTTTCTCTTTACTTAATCCCAATAACGGGTTCAGCGCTGCATAACGAGGTACGGCCTGCACCGTATGGAAAGCCTGTGGCGCCAATAACTGACCTTGATTGGCTTGCGCAATGCCCTTGGCGGCATCGGCGCATTGCTGTAATGAAGCTAAATCGATTTGATCGGCATAAGCAAAACCGGTTTTTTCCCCAGATATCGCTCGTACCCCAACGCCACGATCAATATGAAAACCGCCTTCCTTAATAATTCCGTCTTCCAATACCCAACTTTCATCTTGGCTTAACTGAAAATACAAATCGGCATAATCAATCGCCCGATGGGACATACGATCAAAAATATTAGATAAATCTCGTTGCACTAAATGACTTGGTGCCAATAGACTGTCTGAAACTTGCTTTAACATTTGTTCTCCGAAATTCATAAATGCTGTGTATTTTTCCTAAAGGTTATCCAAGCCGAATTGATATAGGGCATTTTTCTTATAACCATAAAGTTCCGCTACAATCGCTGCTGCTTTTTTAAGTGGCAATTCCTGTGAAATCAAACGGAGAGCTTTAATTGCCTGTGCGGAAAACTCCGCTTCTTTATCCAACTTCGCTTTTCCCTCAACAATCACGACCATTTCACCTTTGGTTCGATTAGCATCTTCGCTTAGCCATTGGCGCAGAGTAATCAATCGATCACCTACTATAGTTTCCCAGGTTTTAGTAATTTCACGAGCAAGCACCACATAGCGATCTTCTCCCAATACCTCTTGCATATCGGCAAGGGTTTCTAAAATGCGGTGGGTCGATTCGTAAAAAATTAAGGTACGTTCTTCCTCGAGCAAACTTTCCAATTTATCTTTGCGCGCTTTGCTTTTCGCCGGTAAAAATCCCTCGAAGCAGAAACGATCGGAAGCTATACCTGAAGCACAGAGCGCGGTTATCGCTGCACAAGCCCCCGGTAAAGGCACCACTTTAATCCCCGCTTCACGACATTGGCGCACCAAATGAAACCCCGGATCGCTGATTAACGGTGTACCGGCATCGGAAATCAGAGCGATATGAGTTCCATTTTTAAGTTTTTCCACTAATACTTGGGCTTTTTCTTGTTCATTATGATCATGTAGTGCAAAAAACGGTTTCTTAATGCCGTAATGACTCAACAATAGACCGCTATGTCGGGTATCTTCAGCAGCAATTAAATCCACCTCCGCAAAGGTTTGTAGTGCCCGTTGAGTAATGTCCGAAAGGTTGCCAATGGGGGTGGCAACTATATATAAAATTCCGCTTAAATCATTCATTTTTGTTTGCTTTTGAAGTTCGAGATAAGTAAGATCCGCCCGTTATTGTGTCTTCTATGGAGCGAAAAGATGTCTATTCTATTACAAGGCTCGCGTTTTAAAAAACGTTTAATGCCGATTTTATTGTCCGTTGCGTTAGCGGGCTGTTCCAATCTTTTTGGTAGCAGTTTTACCGAAACTCTCCAACGCGATGCCAATGCCAGTTCTGAGTTTTACATGAATAAACTCGAACAGGCACAAGATGCTGAAGATAAACAAACCTATAAATTACTCGCAGCCCGTGTCTTGATCGATGAAAACAAAATTGCGCAATCGGAAGCCCTACTTGGTGAATTGGGTGAATTAAACGATAAGCAAAAATTAGATAAAACCTTGATCGATGCCCGTATTGCTGCCGCTAAAGGCGATAGTAATCAAGTCACCATGCTACTAAACAGCTTGGATTTGAGTAAACTGAGCCCATCACAAAAATCCCGCTATTTTGAAGCGCAAGCCATTGCCGCAGAAAAGAGCGGAGATAACCTTGGGGCTGTTAAAGCTCGTATCAGAATGGATGAAAATCTAACCGATGTACAGCGCCGTCAAGCCAACGTGGATAAAAGTTGGAGTCTATTACGCGCAACTAATAGTGGCGTGATCAATAATGCTTCTGATGAGGGTAGCCCGGCATTAGGGGGCTGGTTAACCCTAATCAAAGCCTACAACGACAACATCAATCAACCAATGCAATTAAGCCAAGCGCTCCAAAATTGGAAAGCGGCCTATCCAAACCATTCTGCGGCAACCCTATTCCCGAAAGAATTGCAAAGTTTGTTGAATTTCCAACAAACTAATCTGGCGCAAATCGGCTTATTACTTCCACTCAGCGGCGATGGTTCCATTTTAGGTACCACTATTCAATCCGGTTTTAACGATGCCAAAGGTTCTTCAACCTTACCGGTACAAATTTTTGATACCTCTAACACCACTGTAGATGAAATCGTTGCACAAGCTAAAGCGGCCGGAATTAAAGCCTTAGTAGGTCCGTTATTGAAACAAAATGTCGATACGGTAATGAACAATGCAGCCAATTTGCAAGGAATTGACGTACTGACTTTGAATACCACACAAAATCCTCGTGCAATAAACCAAATGTGTTATTACGGTCTTGCACCGGAAGATGAAGCGCAATCCGCTGCGAATAAAATGTGGCAGGATGGCGTACGCAACCCAGTTGTAGCAATGCCACAAAACGAATTAGGACAACGTGTGGGTAATGCCTTTAACGTTCGTTGGCAACAACTTTCCGGTAATGATGCAAATGTCCGTTACTATAACCTCACTGCGGATGTGCCTTACTTCGTACAAGGTAGCAGCGCACCGGCCATTTACCTCATTGCGTCGCCAAGCGAAGCGGAGGAAATCAAAGGCTATTTGGATCAAAGTACACCAAACAGCAAAATTTACGCCAGTTCCCGAATCAATGCTGCGGCTAATGGTGAAGAATTTGCCAGCAAAATGAATGGCGTGCAATTCAGCGATATTCCATTCTTCAAACAGGCAGATTCCGAGCAATATCAAAAAATTGCCAGCTCCACGGGTGGTGAATACCAATTGATGCGTCTTTATGCGATGGGTGCTGATGCTTGGCTGATGATCAACCATTTCAACGAGTTACGCCAAGTGCCGGGCTATCGTCTGAGCGGTCTAACCGGGGTATTAAGTGCCGGTCCTAACTGTAATATCGAACGTGATATGACTTGGTTCCAATACCAAGACGGCAAAGCGGTGGCGATAGCTAACTAATGTTTTCGCCGAAACGCCTACAAGGGGCGGGTTTTGAACATCAAGCCCGCCTTTTTTTACAAGCGCAAGGCCTACGCTTTGTGGCCGCTAATCAAAATTTTAAATGCGGTGAATTGGATCTCATTATGCAGGATGGCTCAACCCTAGTGTTTGTGGAAGTCCGCCAACGTAGTAATGATGCCTTTGGTTCTGCCGTCGAAAGCGTTGATCGCCGCAAACAGCAAAAATGGCTGGATGCTGCTACACTTTGGCTGGCTGCACAAGGTTTAAGTCTGGAAGACACCGATTGTCGTTTTGATTTGGTTGCATTCGGCAAAACCGCTGATGATATTCAGTGGCTCCCTAATTTCCTCGATGAATAAGCACTTCTGATATGTTACAAAAAGTTAAAGATATTTATAGCGAAAGCATTCAAATTCAAATTTCCGCTTCCAGTTTATTATCCGAAAATATCGCCAATGCGGCACAAATGGTTATGCAATGCCTGCTCAGCGGACATAAAGTGATTGCCTGTGGTAGTGGCCGTTCCCATGCCAATGCGCAATTATTAGTTGCAAATCTACTCAATCGCTATGACTTAGCCCGTCCTAGTTTTCCTTCTGTGTTATTGGATCTCAACGGCGCTATTGGTAATGCGTTGATTTTTGAGAAAGCACGGGAAACGCTTTATCAACACCAATTTAATGCCATAGCGATGCCCGGTGATTTATTGTTGGCCTTTGCGCCGTTAGGCAGTGAAAAAACCGTATTAAATGTGATTGAAAATGCTGTGGAAAAAGAATTGCGGGTGGTCGCACTAACCGGCGCTAATAACGATACAATTCAAGGCATTTTAGCCGCTGAGGACCTCCAGATCGCCGTGCCGGCAACAAAGGAAAGCCGTATTTTGGAAAATCATTTGTTTGTGATCAACGCGTTGTGCGAATTGGTTGACCTCAGCCTATTTCCCAGCGCTTGACAACTAAAGCCTTTATCTGCAGACTATGAGCCGTTTTCATCTAAAAAGGAGCATTGAATGAAAAGCAACAAACTAAAAAAACTCGCCTTTATCATCGGCGCCTCCATCGCTCTACAGGGCTGTGTGGCGGCAGTGTTAGGCGGTGCTGCAGTGGGCACTAAAGTTGCCACCGATCCACGTACCACCGGCACCCAATTGGATGATGAAACCCTAGAAATGCGGGTAGAAAATGCCGTTGAAAAAGATCAACAAGTAAAATCCGAAGGGCGCGTGAATGCCGTATCCTACAGCAAACGTATCCTCTTAATCGGCCAAGTACCAAGCGAAACCGCTAAAGAAACCGCCGGTAGTCTAGCCAAAGGCGTCGATGGAGTGAAAGAGGTTTACAACGAATTACGCGTTGGCCCGAAAGTAACCATTGGCCAAATCAGTAAAGACAGCTGGATCACCACGCAAGTGAAATCCAAACTCTTTGTTGGGAATAACGTTAAAGCTACCGATGTAAAAGTGATTACGGAAAACAATGAAGTCTTCTTACTGGGTGATGTCACCCAAAGTCAAGGGGATGCTGCTGCAGAAATCGCAAGCAAAATCGGCGGTGTGCAAAAAGTTGTTAAAGTATTTAACTACCTCCACTAATTTTATGCATGAAAAAACGGCTGACACCAAAATGTCAGCCGTTTTTTTGCTTTTTCAACCAACTCTAATAAAATCAATAACTTAGAGTCTGTTTTAGGAAAAACTTAGTTTTCCATAGGGGCGTTTCCCGTGACCTGTCGGAATAAATCCTTGCTATAAATAACGCCTACCGGATTCTTCTCTACACCACCGAGATCCGGCGCAATATCCACTGCTTCCGTATATTGGAATAGTGGCAATAGTAGATTTTGATTTTGAATATGCGCGCTCAATTGTAGATAAAGTGCTGCCTGCTCACTTTCCGAGGTACTTTTTAAGGCCTGCTCAAATAGACGATCATAGTCCTTATCGGCATAACCGCTTTTATTATCCGGACTATGCGAATAAAACAGTGACAAAAATGCCATCGGATGATGAAAATCGGCACACCAGCCGGAGCGAATCAATTGAAACTCTCCCGCCACACGTTTTTCCTGTAGCTGCGGCCAATCAACGCTTTGTGCACTCACCCGCAACATGTCCGATTGCGCCAAGCTACGAGTTAAGCGATTGGCAATTTGTTGATGCAAGGGGCGATTGTCATACAGAATATGCAGCTGTAGCGGATGATGCTCATCAATTTTTTGCTGTGCTAATAACTGCTCTGCGACCACCGGCTCCCATTGCGAATCCTGCCCATTGAGCATCGCTTTTGGTAAAAAATAAGAACTAGCAATAGCGTGTGGCATTTCGTTATCGGTGATAGAACGCACCGAAATTAATGAAGCAATGGCTTTGCGTACAGCGGCATTTTGTAGGCGCGGATCACGCAAATTGAATTCATAAAAATAACTACACAGCTTTGGAAAATATTGCGCGTTGTCCGCAGGTTGTGGCGGAGCAAAGAAAATATCCGCCCGCTCGGAATTACTTGAGGAAAGATAATCTACTTGGGCGAAGTGGCCTTTTTGTAAATCATAATAATGTGGATTTTTTACTAAATGAACGCCCTTTTCATCCACCGATTGTTGTAGATAGGCACCATTAGTCTGTAACTCTCCTTTTTCGTCAAGAACATGTGGCAATAAAATCGCGTGAGCTAACATAGCCGGCAAATAAGGTGTTGGTTTATCCAATTGAAAAATCAGCGTACGTTCATCCGGTGCGCTAATTTGTAATTGTTCGGGAGGCATTTGCCCACTTAAAACGGCCTGCGCATTGCCCAAGTTCATGTAGGCTAAATATTGCTTAAGCGGCGTATCGGAAATGGCTAAAGCCTGAAAGCTTTGCACCAATTCAGCTGCAGTTAAAGGCGCACCGTTGGCCCAATGCAAATTTTCCCGTAAATTAAACCGCCATAATTTATTGTCTTGGGTTTGCCAACTTTCAGCCAATCCACCAATGACCTTACCGGCCGGATCATAAATAGTGAGGCCTTCCAGTAAATCACGCACTAATGCCTGTTGTTCCTCATTTTCCAAACGCCACGGATCCGCCACCAGCGCGCCATTCACGCGACGAGTTAAACGAGAATACGCATTTTCCTGCGTTTGTGTAGGAGCTTCAGTTTGCATCCCATTTGGTGCTGATGAGGTTTTCGGCGGACTGTTGAGTTTATCGCAGCCGCCAAGCAACAGACAACCAAGCAAGGCAGTCAGCCCCAGGGTTGAATTACGCATCTTCGGTTTTTACCCAGAATAAGAAGAACCAATATTTAATAAGGATCACCATAATAATCAACACTCGCCCCAGCATGCTCGGTGTCATATAAAAACCGATAAGCAACATTGTTGAAGCAAAGGATAAAATCGCGATTTTACTTTTTTTACTCAAGGAACGGCGCTCATGGAAGGATTGTAAGTGTTTACGATACAATTCTGTTTGTAAAAACCATTGTTCCAAACGGCTTGAACCTTTAGCGAATAAGAAAAGGGTGAGTAATAAAAAAGGTGTGGTCGGTAAAATCGGTAGAAAAATGCCGATAATCCCGAGGGCAAGGGAAATAAATCCTAATAAAACATAAAGGTATTTCATAAAGTATCCAAATAGTTAACCACGGCTCATTCTACTGATTTTTTAGATTTTTTCACCTTGATATTATAGAATTCAGCGTCATCTAATTGAGACTTATTAGCAAACAAGGAAACTTTATGGCCAATCCATTACTTCATTTAAACGGCTTACCGCCTTTTTCACAAATCCGTCCGGAACATGTTCAACCGGCCATCGAACAACTGATTGCCGACTGTCGCCAAACGATTGAAAATGTCCTCACACAACCACAACTTACTTGGGACAACTTTATTGTGCCATTATCCGAAAGCGGCGATAAACTTTCCCGCGCCTGGTCACCTGTTTCCCATTTAAATTCAGTACAAAACAGTCCTGAACTACGCCAGGCCTATCAAGCCTGCTTACCATTACTTTCTGAATACAGCACTTGGGTCGGCCAACATAAAGGCTTATACGAGGGCTATTTAGCAATTAAAAATAGTGCAGAATTTGCCACCTATTCCACTGCGCAGAAAAAAGCCATTGAGAATTCATTACGTGATTTTGAACTTTCCGGCATTGGTTTACCGGCGGAAAAACAGCAACGCTACGGTGAAATTGTTGCCCGTCTGTCCGAATTAAGCTCAGAATTCTCCAATAATGTCTTGGATGCCACCATGGGTTGGGAAAAAGTCATTGAAGATCAAAGCCAATTAGCCGGTTTGCCGGAATCCGCCCTTGCTGCCGCCCGCCAATCCGCTGAAGCCAAAGGTCTGAAGGGATATCGCTTTACCTTGGAATTTCCAAGTTATCTGCCGGTTATCACCTACTGTGAAAATCGTTCATTACGCGAAGAAATGTATCGCGCCTTTGCTACCCGAGCATCTGATCAAGGTCCAAATGCCGGTAAATGGGACAATAGCGCAATTATGGAAGAAATCTTAACCCTGCGTGTCGAATTAGCTCAATTACTCGGTTTTGCCCATTACACCGAACTGTCCCTGGCCACCAAAATGGCAGAAAACCCACAACAGGTGTTAGATTTCCTAAACAATTTGGCGAACCGGGCAAAAGCGCAAGGAGAAAATGAATTAGCCGAATTAAAAGACTATTGCCGTAATGAATTCGGTGTTGAAGAGTTAGCGCCTTGGGATATTTCTTTCTATAGCGAAAAACAAAAGCAGCAACGTTATGCCATTAACGATGAAGAATTGCGTCCGTATTTCCCGGAAAATCGGGTATTAAACGGCCTATTTGAAGTAGTTAAACGCATCTTCAATATTCGTGCAGTAGAACGCTCCGGTGTAGACACCTGGCATAAAGACGTCCGTTTCTTTGATTTAATCGATGCCGATAACAAGGTGTGCGGCGGTTTCTATTTGGATCTTTACGCACGTGAAAACAAACGCGGAGGGGCTTGGATGGATGACTGCATCGGCCGTAAACATCAAGCCAATGGTGAGCTACAAACGCCAATCGCCTATTTAACCTGCAATTTCAATGCACCTATCGGCGATAAACCGGCCTTGTTCACCCATGATGAAGTCACCACCCTATTCCATGAATTTGGTCATGGCTTGCACCATATGCTGACCCAAATCGATGTGCCTGATGTGGCGGGGATCAATGGGGTGCCTTGGGATGCGGTAGAACTACCAAGCCAATTTATGGAAAACTGGTGCTGGGAAGCGGAGGCTTTGGATTTTATTTCCGGTCACTATCAAACCGGGGAACCATTGCCGAAAGAGAAACTACAACAGTTATTGAAAGCCAAAAATTATCAGGCTGCACTGTTCGTATTGCGCCAATTGGAATTTGGCCTATTTGATTTTGTATTGCACCACCATTTCAGCGCCGGTAAAGATAATCAAATTTTGGATACGTTAAACGCTGTTAAAGCTAAAGTTGCAGTCATTAAAGGCGTGGAATGGGCGCGTACACCACACAGCTTTAGTCACATTTTTGCCGGCGGTTATGCCGCGGGCTACTACAGCTACTTATGGGCGGAAGTGTTATCGGCGGATGCATTCTCACGCTTTGAGGAGGAAGGCATTTTCAATCCAACTACCGGTCAGTCCTTCTTGGATGAAATTCTGACCCGTGGTGGTTCAGAAGAACCAATGGTGCTCTTTAAACGCTTCCGCGGACGCGAACCGCAATTGGATGCGCTATTGCGCCACAAGGGCATCGTGCAATAACTTCAATATCAACGGGCTAAATAAAGCCCGTTTTTTACCGCCAAACGCCCTGTTGAAAAATAGAGTTTTCTCGAAAAATAAGGCTAAGTTATTGATTTTATTAGCATTAACTTAAAAACAAAAAACGGACGCTAATGCATCCGTTTTTCTTATCAATCAATCTTAGCCTTGATAACGTTTAAAGATCAATGCTGCATTCGTACCACCGAAGCCGAAGCTGTTGGACATCACCGTGGTGAGGCCAGCATTTTCTTTAGTTTCGGTTACGATATTACAACCCTGCGCCGCTTCATCCAAAGTTTCAATATTGATACTTGGCGCGATAAAGTCATGGTGCAACATTAATAAACTATAAATTGCTTCATGTGCACCGGCAGCACCTAAGGAGTGGCCTGTCATTGATTTAGTTGAAGAGATAGCTGGGATTTTATCGCCAAATACATTTTTGATTGCGCCTAATTCTTTCACATCACCTACCGGAGTAGAAGTACCATGTACGTTGATGTAATCAATCGGACTGTCCACGGTTGCCATTGCTTGACGCATACAACGTTCCGCACCTTCACCACTTGGTGCAACCATGTCATAACCATCGGAAGTTGCGCCATAGCCTACGATTTCCGCATAAATTTTCGCACCACGTTTTAATGCGTGTTCCAATTCTTCCACAACCACAACGGCACCACCGCCGGCAATGACGAAACCATCACGGTTGGCATCGTACGCACGGGAAGCTTTGGTTGGCGTGTCATTATATTTAGTTGATACCGCGCCCATCGCATCAAATTCAGTCGCACATTCCCAAGACAATTCTTCAGCACCGCCGGCAAATACGATGTCTTGTTTGCCCAATTGAATTAATTCAAGGGCATGGCCGATACAGTGAGCGGAAGTTGCACAAGCGGAGCTGATGGAATAGCTTGCGCCACGGATTTTATAAGGAGTTGCCAAACAGGCAGAAACACTGGATGCCATGGTTTTGGTAACCGCGTAAGGGCCAATTGCCTTCACACCACGTGGTCCACGTACCGCATCACAAGCCACTAATTGGTTGTGCGCAGAACCGGTACCAGCACCGATCACCAAACCGGTACGCTCGTTAGAAACCTGATCTTCGCTTAAACCTGCATCTTCAATTGCTTCACGCATAGAAAGATAAGCATAAGCGGCGGCATCGCCCATAAAACGATACACTTTACGATCGATATGTTCGGCCGGATTTAATTTCACGGTACCAGCCACATGGCTGCGCATTTTCATCTCTACGAATTCAGGCACGACTTCGATACCTGATTTGCCCGCTTTAAGAGAGGCCAAAACTTCTTCTTTATTGTTACCGATACTGGAAATGATACCAAAACCGGTGATTACTGCTCTTTTCATTGCTGATCCTTATGGGTTGATGAATTCAATTCAACGTACAGTTGTTAGCTGAACGGCAATTTACTATGAAATGAGAATATTGCAAGCACAAATTGATTTGTTCGACCAGTTATTGTATGAAATCGGCTAAAATAGCCACAAAATCAATAAGGAAGAGATTATGTTAGTAAATTACGCCGATATTCGTTTTAACCCCGATGGAACCCCGGTTTCCAATCAATTTGATGATATTTATTTCTCTACTGCCGATGCTTTGGCGGAAACCGAATATGTTTTTTTAGCCGGCAATCGACTGTGGGAACGTTGGCAGCAAAGTCAGGCCGAACGTTTTATCATCGCGGAAACCGGATTTGGTAGTGGCTTAAATTTTTTCGCGACCATTGCATTATTTCGCCGATTTCGCACAGAATTCCCCACCGCTCCGTTAAAACGACTGTTTTTTATTTCCTTTGAAAAATATCCGCTCAATCCACAAGATTTGCTGCTCATTCACCAACAATATCCGCAATTTAATGAACTATCACAACAATTACTCCAACATTGGCCACAGCCGCTAAGTGGTTGCTATCGACTACATTTTGCAGAAACCACTCTGGATCTGTGGCTTGGGGATGTTACCGAAAATCTGCCGGCTTTGGGAGATTACATGCAAAATAAGGTCGATGCTTGGTTCTTGGATGGTTTTGCCCCGGCTAAAAATCCCGGAATGTGGAACGAACACTTATTTCAACAACTCGCTCGTGTTACCGCCACTAATGGTTCTTTTGCCACATTTACCGCGGCTAGCACTGTCCGCAAAGGTTTATTAGCTTCCGGATTTCATGTAGAAAAACGCCCGGGTTTTGGACATAAACGTGAATGTTTAGTCGGCGTAAAACCGCAAAGCATTCAGCAGCCCTCGACAACGCCTTGGTTTAATCTACAAGCGGCACAAATGCCAACTCAGGATATTGCCATTGTTGGTGGCGGTATTGCTTCTTTATGTACAGCATTAGCATTACTGCAACGCGGTGCTAGTGTGACCCTCTATTGCGCAGATGATGCCCCGGCATTGAATGCCTCCGGTAATAAACAGGGCGCTTTTTATCCGCAACTTTCCGATGACAATGTCGCCAATATCCGTTTTTATTTGCATGCCTTTAGCTATGGTGGCCAATTGTTACATTGGTTGCTTAAACAAGGTATTGAGTTTGAACATGCATTTTGTGGCGTAGCCTTGAGTGGCTACAACGGCAAAGCCGAAGAAAAGCTCAGAAAAATTGCCGAACTCCATTTACCATCCGCGATTTATCAGCCAATGGAGCAGACTCAATTAAGTGCTGCGGTTGGCCAACCTCTCCCGTGCGGTGGTGGTTTTATCCCTTTAGGCGGCTGGTTAGCGCCGCGCCAATTGGTGCAAAATGCCTTTGCTTATTTGCAGCAACAGGGATTAACCATCCAATGTCAGCAAACCATCCAAAGTCTCAGCCAAACCACCACGGGTTGGCGTTTAACTAACACACAAGGCGCTACCTTTGAACATGAAGTTGTCGTGTTGGCAAATGGCCATCAACTCAATCATTTCGCCCAAACGGAAAAATTACCACTCTATCCGGTACGCGGCCAAGTCAGCCAAATTCCAACTTCGGCCAATCTTTTAAAACTTAATAGCGTACTTTGTTATGACGGTTATCTCACACCGGTTGATCAGGCAGGAGAAAGCCATTGCATTGGAGCTAGTCATGTACGTGATAGTGCCGACCGAACATTTAGCGCTCAGGAACAGGTGGAAAACCAACAAAAGATTCAACACAATATTCCTGAGGACTGGACGCAGGAAGTGGACACCTCCGGCAATCTGGCGCGTATTGGTGTGCGTTGTAGCGTGCGTGATCTCAGTCCGATGGCCGGTAATGTGCCAAATTTTGCCGCGCAAAATGATGCCTATCACAATTTATTCAATTTGCGCCGCCGCAAACAACCAATTCCCGCGGCTGAGAATTACCCGAATCTATACCTTATCGGAGCCCTCGGTTCACGGGGGCTCACTAGTGCGCCATTACTCGGCGAAATGCTGGCCTCTTTGATCTATGGTGATCCTTTACCATTGGATGAAAGCCTGCAGCATTGTCTTAGTGCCAACCGTAGCTGGGTGCGTAAATGGCTGAAGGGCGCTCCGGTGGAGTAGGATTTTTAAAACGCTATAATGGTTTTGCAAGTTTTTGCCAAAAACGATTGTAACCTATTGATTTTATTAATATTGCTTTAAAAATCCATTTTTCTCCTACCAAAGCTAGCAAAACTGTATTTAGCGCATAAAAAACGGTGCAATTTTTTGTTGCACCGTTTTTGAATGATTGGATTTAATCCCGCTTACGACTGAGCAGCCACCAAATAATGACGATAAATAGCAAACTCGGCATTAATGCACCTAAGAATGCTGGCGCGTTATACACCACGCTCATTTGGCCGAAGATTTCATTGACGACATAAAATAAGAAGCCGAAGCAAATACCGGTGACGATCCGCGCACCGGCAGTCACACTACGCAGGGAACCAAAAATAAAGGACAGCGCCAACATCATCATCACGCCAACTGATACCGGTTGTAATAATTTGCGCCAGAAGGTCAGTTCAAAGCGACGCGAATCTTGTCCCGTGTCCTTTAAGAAAGCGATATAACTGGACAGTCCGGAGATCGATAATGAGGTCGGACGCAAGGATACTGCACCTAATTTATCCGGTGTGAGTCCGGTTGGCCAATCTTCACTCAAGCGGTTGGTCGTTTGAATTTGTTCGCTGGAAATTTGCGAATCACTCACCTGGCGCAGCTGCCATTTATGCTCATCCGCTGAATAGGTGGCTTGATTTGCATGTTTAAGATGGGTGAGATTACGCTCATTATCAAAGGTATAAATATATACGTCATCCAACTTCGCATCATCGGTAATACGACGGACAAACACAAAATTATTGCCATCCTTTGCCCAAACACTATTTTTTACCGACATCATCGAACCACCGGACAACGCGCGGGCACGCATATCACGAGCGAATTGCTCGGTCTGCGGAATCCCCCATTCTCCCAATAGCATAGTCAGCACCACCAAAGGTAAGGCGGTCTTCATTACAGCTAAACCAATTTTAAAGCGTGAAAAACCTGACGCCTGCATCACAACTAATTCACTACGGCTGGCCAAATTCCCCAAAGCAATCAAAGCTCCCAGTAATGCGGCCATTGGGAAAAAGGTTTCAACATCCTTTGGCATGGTCAATAGGGTAAAAGCAACCGCCTGCCAAATATCATAACTACCGCTCCCTACACTACGGAATTGTTCTACAAATTTAATAATCGCCGACAAGCCCACCAAGGTCAGCAAAGTGGCAAAAATCGCGCCTAAAATGCTTTTGCCGATATAACGATCCAGGGTATTCATCATTGATTAATCATCCTTCTTAAACAAATGGCGGATTTTGTACATAAAACTGGAATCCCAACTATTGAGCAAGATCCCCAACAATAGGAAAGAGACATTCACCAGCGGCATCCACAACGCTGCATTCAGTTTATCCGCACCGCCGGCAGATTTCAGCGAGCTTTGTAACAAGAAATAAATTAGATAAAGCAATAATGCCGGTAGGATTTTGGCAAACCGCCCCTGACGCGGATTAACCCGACTCAAAGGTACAGCCAATAATGCCATCAGCGGCACAGCCAAAATCAAAGTAATACGCCAATTCAGTTCAGCTTTATTGGCCGCCGTAGGTTGTTCCAATAACTTGGCTAATGACAAAGTGGCCGCTTCATCGCTTGCATTCTCTGTAGCCTGATACCCCATATAGGCCTGGTATTCATCAAAATGGGTGATGCGGAAATCCGGTAATACGGATGTCCCCTCTACCCGTTGGGTATTTTGCAAATTAAGAATTTGGTCACCGTTTGGTAAGGCTTTTAATTCACCTTTTTCCGCCACCACGACGGAAGGTTTTGCCGAGCCTTTGGCTTCCATTTGGAAAAGATAAACATCGTTGATTTGGTTACCATTGATTTTATCGATAAACAGGACAAAGTTGCTGCTGTTGGTCGACATAAACTGGCCTGAAGCCAATGCGCCCATTGTAGGATTTGCTTTAGCATCGGCGACAATAGTGGCCTGTTTGTCGATAGCCCAAGGAGATAGCCAAAGCGCGTTATAAGCCGCAAGGGCGGCAGTAAAGAGGGAGAGTAACAGGGCGACCCGCACTAAAATACGCTGTCCGACCCCGCAGGCGCGCATAACGGTGATTTCGCTTTCCGCATAAAGCCGCCCAAATGTCAGTAAAATCGCGATAAATAAACACAATGGCAACATCAATTGTGCCATGGTCGGCATACCTAATCCCAACAGGGAAAGCACTAAATCTGCCGGCACCTTGCCACTAGCGGCTGAACCTAATACGCGCACCAATTGTTGGCTAAAGAAAATCACAAGCAAAATGAACAAAATCGCAATCTGACTTTTGAACACTTCTTTTGTTAAATATCGGGTTAAAATCATAGCTTTATCGCGTTAATTCAAGGAGTAATCTAGATAATTAGGGTGGCGTATGATACCTTATTTCCACTCAATTAAATAGCTAAATTAAGGAAAAGCAATGAAATATCAAGCCCAATCCGTTCACCTTAAACATCCCCATGAATGCCTAATTATCGGTCTCTTCGAAGATGGCCAAACCGCAGCCTTCAACAAATGTGATCAACTTACCGAAGGGTATTTAACCGGCCTTGTGAAATCCGGTGATATCAGCGGTAAAATTGGACAACTCTGTCTACTACACCATGTGCCCCAATTGGATTGCAAACGTCTAATTATTGTCGGTTGTGGCAAACAGCCAGAACTCAATGAACGTAATTACCAAAAAATTTATCAACGACTTTGGCAAACCCTCAAAGAATTACCGGTAAGCGAAGCCGTCAGCTATTTAACCGATTTACAAATTAAGGGGCGTAATCTCTATTGGAATGTCCGCTTTGCGATCGAAACCTTAGAACATGGCAACTATCAATTCGACAATTTCAAACAGCAAAAAGCGCCAGCTATAAAATTACAAAAACTACTGTTCAGTACGGATGATGCTACGGCAGAACAGGCCATCCGCCATGCCCAAGCAATTGCTCATGGTATGCGGGCAACCCGAGACTTAGCAAATCAACCGCCAAATATCTGTAATCCGGCTTATTTAGCCGAACAGGCTCAAGCTTTGGCGGCAAAATCAAATAAAGTTAGTGTGGAAATCCTGGATGAGGCTCAAATGGCCGAATTAGGCATGCAGGCTTATTTGGCGGTATCACGTGGTGCAACCAATCCGGCTTATTTATCCTTAATCAAATTTAATAATGCGCCAAATCCCGATGCTAAACCTATCGTATTGGTCGGTAAGGGGTTAACCTTCGATGCCGGCGGCATCTCCTTAAAACCCGCAGCCGATATGGATGAAATGAAATATGATATGGGCGGAGCGGCTTCAGTATTCGGTACCATGACCGCATTAATCGAATTGGATTTACCACTAAATGTCATTGGTGTTTTGGCCGGTTGTGAGAACCTGCCCGATGGTAATGCCTATCGCCCGGGAGATATTCTCACCACGATGAATGGCCTAACCGTGGAAGTACTCAATACCGATGCGGAAGGACGCTTGGTGCTCTGCGATACCCTCACTTATGTAGAACGTTTCGCACCACAAGCAGTAATTGATATCGCTACCCTCACCGGTGCTTGTGTAGTCGCCTTAGGACAACACAATAGCGGACTGTTAAGCGAAAATGATGCCTTGGCCACCGAGCTAGCCCAAGCCGCCGCACTAAGTCATGATAAAGCCTGGCGCTTACCAATATCCGACGAATACCGCGAGCAACTAAAATCACCGTTTGCCGACTTAGCCAATGTGGGCGGACGTTGGGGTGGTGCGAGCACAGCCGGTGCATTTTTATCGCACTTTACCAAAGCCTACCCTTGGGCTCACCTAGATATTGCCGGCACCGCTTGGCTACAGGGCGCCAATAAGGGCGCAACCGGAC